>ULXA01014752.1_pt1 | contig 21603 bp, 12 predicted proteins | sample 1960861 | NCBI WGS metagenome assembly ULXA01 (sample SAMEA4835827, study PRJEB28245) | human gut metagenome | biome: gut microbiome; material: fecal sample | place: Denmark | collected 2008
CGTATGCACACAGCCTTTCGGTTGTCTGCCGAATCATATCAACGGTAAGGGCGCAATCAGAAAGATTAAAGAAATCAGACCGAATGCCAATATCGTTACCATCGACTATGATCCGGGTGCGCCGAAGGTAAATCAGGAGAACCGTATCAAGCTGATGCTTGCTGTCGGCAAAGAGGAACTCAAGAAAAAGCTTGAGGCTGAAAAAAATGGCGAAAAAGCCGAATCGTCAGAGAAGTCAGAGAAAAAGTAATTTAATATCAATGCTTATGAGCCATCGCAGATGGCGGTGGCTTTTTTATTTTGCGGTAATATCAGGCAGAAAAAGCTAATACAATTTTACAGGGGTTTATCTCGTTTTTAAGGAAAAAATAAGTGTAAAAATCGGGGGATATTATGAAAAAACGACTTAAAGGATTTTTTCAAAGGCTTGCACGGTGGCTGAATGTGCGTGAAATGCGACAGCACAGAGTTAAGGCAGGCGTTTACATCATTATAAGGCTCATACTTGTGTCACTTTTGACTGCCGGCATTTTAAACGGAAAATGGGAGAATGTCATGACCTGCGTGTTAACGCTCGGACTGTTGATGCTTCCGTTGTTCATCGACCGAAAGCTGTCGGTAGCGTTGCCGAGTGTGCTTGAAACGATTGTTGTGCTGTTCGTGTTTGCGGCAAATGTTATGGGTGAGCTCGGTGCGTTCTACGAAAAGATTCCGATATGGGATTCATTGCTCCATACTGTGAACGGCTTTATCTGTGCAGGCGTTGGTTTTGGACTGACCGATATTTTGAACAGAAGCGAGCGGGTGAAATTGAGCCTCTCGCCCATGTTTGTGTGCCTGTTTTCGTTCTGCTTTTCAATGACAGTCGGTGTTGTGTGGGAGTTTTTTGAGTTTGGTGCGGATATGCTTTTTGAAAAGGATATGCAAAAGGACACCGTAATCACGGCAATACATTCGGGTTTGATTTCGGGCAAGCCGAATGTGATAATGCACATCAGAGATATAACATCAACCGTTGTGAACGGTGAAAATCTCGGTATTAACGGTTACCTTGACATCGGTCTGATCGATACAATGAAAGATTTGCTTGTTAATTTTGTAGGAGCGGTAGTTTTTGACACCATAGGTTGGTTTTACCTGAAAGGAAGAGGTGCAGGATTTTTGCGGAATTTTATCCCCGTTAAAAAATAATGACACAATATATATGTAAAATCAAATTATATAAATGAGTTGCATATGGTATTTGAACGCTATGCGTTCAATCGTGTGCATCGCACACGAACGGGCGAACACGGTTCGCCCTCTACAATTTTTCACTTTTAATTTTCAATTAGCAAGAGGGCAGTCACATTGCCGTGACTGCCCTCTTGCTTTTGGTGATATTCTTATATTAAAATTACTTATCTTCCTGGAGTGTGATTTCAACCTCACCGTCGCCCGATGATGAGCTGTAATATTTAACCTTGATTTTGTCCCCCGGCTTGTAGGTTTCAAGAATCGCATAAACATCTGCAAAGCTTGTAATTGTTTCGCCGTCAACCTCTGTGATGATATCGCCTTCTTTAAGGCTTGTGCCGTCACACGGACCGCCCGATACGATACTCTGAACATAAATGCCCTGCGGAATGTTGTAATTTGATGCCTGATCGGAGGTTACTGCAATGCCTGAAATGCCGATTTTTACTCTGCCTTCAACATAGCCGTTCTTTACAAGTGTGTCAACAATGTTTTTTACTGTCTGTGACGGAATTGCAAAGCCCATACCTTCGTAAGTTTCGGAAACAATCTTTGAAGTTGTAATTCCGACAACCTGACCGTAGTAGTTTACAAGCGGACCGCCCGAGTTGCCCGGATTGATTGCGGCATCGGTTTGAATGTACTTTGTGAGGCTTGATGTTGAAAGTTTTCTGTCAAGCGCCGAAATAACACCCTTGGTTGTTGTGTTCTGATAGTCAAGACCGCCCGGGTTGCCGACTACGATAATATCCTGACCAACCTCAAGCTGTGACGAATCACCGAATGTTGCAGGAGTAAGTCCCTTTGCATCGTCCATTTTGAGAACTGCAATATCGGTTCTTGAATCGTAACCTACAACACCTGCCTTGTATTCCTTGCCGTCAGATGTTACAACTCTGATTGCATAGGCTGTTTTGCTGTTGCCGATTACATGAGCGTTTGTGATAACATAGCCGTCCTGTGAGAAGATAATTCCGCTTCCCTGTGAAGATGCGGTTGTTGTGTCAGCCTGATCGGGTACATCGTCCGAGTAACAGAGAATGCCGACTACTGAGTCGGAAACCTTTTCGGATGCTTTTGCGGCTGTGTAGCTGCCGTTTGTTTTTGCGTCTTTCGGATTGCTTTCAAGCTTCATACCCGAGTAATCCTTGTTCACCTTGTCACTGTAGTCCGACTCATCGTGAGTTTTACCCTGCGAAGATGTGTCGGGAAGGGTTTCAAACGGTGTTGTGCTGTCTTTATTCGGAAGTCTGAACGAATTGCCCGAATCACTTCGGTCGCTGTTCAAATCTTCTTTTATGTCAACCGAAAATCCGTACACCATCATGCCGATAAAACCGATTGTAAGAAGTGAACAGAGAACGATAATCAACGCAATTATTCCGCCCTTTGTTTTCTTTTGGGGGTACTGTGCGAACATCTGCGGATTGTATTGCTGATTGTATGTACCGTTGTTGCCGTAGGGAGGCTGTCCGTACATATTCTGCTGATACGGAGGTACATTCTGATTGTATCCTGTGTTGTTCTGATACTGTCCGTACTGCTGATTGTTCTGATTATACTGCGGATTCTGTCCGCTGTAGGGATACTGACCGTAACCGTACTGCCACGGCTGAGCGTAGGTGTTCGGATTCGGATTTTGATTCTGCGGCGGAACATTTTCGTTCTGATTTGCATTGCCGGACATATTCGGTGTGTTGTTGCCGAAAGCATTACTATTGTACTGTGTGCTGCTTTGAGGCGGAACATTTTGAACCTGTTCCGTATGTGTTTCGGGTTCGGAAACGGGACTTGTCTGTTCCGTGTTCATATTATTGTTTTGTACGGGCTTTTCGGTGAACGGCTTTTGCGGTTCAAACCCACCCATATTGTTGTTGTCAAAATTGTCCATAAAAGTTACTCCTACATTTATTTGTTACCGTGGGGTACAAACTGCGTTTGTCCTTAAGTAATGAAACAAAATTTTTTGCAATAAAATATCTGTCATTACTTGCGGTCGCAAGACTACCCCTACGGGATAGTTTACAAAAAATATTATCATACAACGCTTGACCAAAATCAAGTATTGTAATTTACATTTATATTATACCTTTTCACAAAATCAAAATCAACCTTGTTGTGTTACGGAAGTGTGAGTTTATTTTGAAAGTTTAGTGATAATTGACTAAAACAGGACAAAATGAAGAATTTTTCGACTAATTGTTAAAATTTTCACTAAATCTTCTTTTTAGGTCTTTATATTTTCAAAAATATATTGTATAATAAACTTAAATCGGCAGGTGGGGACGCTTGTCTGCTGAAATTTTTTAAAAAAGGAAGATTAAAATGCCATTAGTAAACGCTAAAGAAATGCTTACAAAAGCAAAGGCAGGCCACTATGCAGTAGGTCAGTTCAACATCAACAACCTTGAATGGACAAAATCAATTCTTTTAACAGCACAGGAACTCAACTCACCTGTTATCCTCGGTGTATCTGAGGGTGCCGGTAAATATATGTGCGGCTACAAAACAGTCGTTGGTATGGTAAACGGTATGCTCGAGGAACTCAACATCACAGTTCCTGTTGCTCTCCACCTTGACCACGGTTCATATGAAGGCGCTAAGAAGTGCATCGAAGCCGGTTTCAGCTCAATCATGTTCGACGGTTCACACTATCCGATCGAGGAAAACATTGAAAAAACAAAGGAACTCGTTGCAACTTGTAACAAGCTTGGTCTTTCACTTGAGGCTGAGGTTGGTGCAATCGGCGGCGAGGAAGACGGTGTAATCGGCATGGGCGAATGCGCAGATCCTAAGGAATGCAAAATGGTTGCAGACCTCGGCGTAACAATGCTCGCAGCAGGTATCGGTAACATTCACGGTAAGTATCCTGCAAACTGGAAGGGCCTCAGCTTTGAAACTCTTGACGCTATCCAGCAGCTTACAGGCGAGATGCCGCTCGTTCTCCACGGCGGTACAGGTATCCCTGCCGACATGATCAAGAAGGCTATCTCACTCGGCGTTTCAAAGATCAATGTTAACACAGAGTGCCAGCTCGCATTTGCAGCAGCTACAAGAAAGTACATTGAAGAGGGCAAGGATCTCGAAGGCAAGGGCTTCGATCCAAGAAAGCTCCTCGCTCCCGGTGCAGAGGCTATCAAGGCTACTGTTAAGGAAAAGATGGAACTCTTCGGTTCGGTTAACAAGGCTTAATTGTAAGCACGCAAACTTAATCTTTACAAAAATTTCAGGGACAGCAAAACGCTGTCCCTGTTTTTTATGTTCTGTTTGGTTAACTCAGTTGTATTATAAGACGGTTGTAAAGTCAATTGTTACATTAAAACGGATTGTAATTGTCACTTTAAAACATAAATCGGGTTGACAAATGTGACAATCGGTACTATAATAATTGTCAACCGATAAAACAATTTGGTTGACAATCTGCAAAACAAAAGAAGCGGTTTTGCAAAGGAGAGGTAATTTTATGACAGAAGCAAAAACAAACAGTAAATCAAAAAGTAATGTATTAAGCCTTGTGTATATGGCGATGTTCGTTGCAATCATCACGGTGTGCGCACAGATTCAGATTCCGATGACAGTTCCGTTCACACTTCAGACTCTCGGCATCTTTATGGCTGCGGCTATGCTCGGTTGGAAAAGAGGACTCATCAGCGTTGCGGTTTATGTTCTCCTCGGTGCAATCGGTGTTCCCGTGTTTGCAGGATTCTCAGGCGGAATCGGTGTTCTCGGCGGTCCGACAGGCGGTTATATCATCGGTTTCCTCTTTACGGCACTTATTGTTGGACTTATGACTGATTTTCTCGGCAGAAAGCTTTGGGTGCTTGCGGTTTCAATGGTTGCAGGCCTTGCAGTATGCTATCTTTTCGGCACAATTTGGTTTATGATTGCAATGCACACAGACTTTGTTGCCGCACTTCTTACCTGCGTTGTTCCGTTCCTTCTTGCAGATGCTGCAAAGATTGTTGTTGCAACAGTTTTGGTGAATCGTCTTGACAAAATCGTTAAGCTTTAAGTTCAGACCGCATCACAGCCTTTGTGTGCAGTTTTTTGAAGGCAAGGGTTACAGCGATGAATTTGTCTGCGGAATGGCAAAAATAGTGTCGGTTCTTGAAAATAACAACGCAAACCTTACACTTACGGGCGGTTGTGACGAAATTTGTTCATCGTGTCCGAACCGTGACAACGGCAGCTGCGATGTTACGGGCAAGGCGTCATGCTATGACAAAAGATGTCTTGATTTACTCGGAATGAAAATCGGCGATACTGCCGATTGGAAAGAGCTTTCGAGAATTGCAAGGGAAAATATAATTTTAAAAGACAGGCTTTCACAGGTGTGCGGCGACTGCAAATGGTCGCATATATGCCGTGATAAAGCCGATAAAATGAAAAGTCTTCATTAATCCTCATAGATATATCATGATAAAAGGCCTCACGAATTTCGTGAGGTCTTTTGTTTACGGCGAGCCGCCGTTCCCTGTTTGTGCAGACAGTTTGTATATTTTAAAACATATTTTGCCCGAGCAAATATTTGTAATTGTTTTTGCAATTTGTGTTGTAGGGGCGTTCATTGGACGCCCGCCTTGATGAAACATTTTGTTTAGTCACATATGTTTTGATGTGATAAATGTTGTGTATCGAATTTGCACGCATTGCGTGCAAACCGTGTGCATTGCACACGGTTTGCCCCTACAATATAACAATTGTTTTGCGGCATTTATAAAATTTAATCTGTTATGAAAATTCTGCCGTTACCTGCGGGCGTCCGATGAACGCCCCTACAGGTTGGTACAGACAATAACAATTTTACGCTCGGGCATTTTTAGTTTTCTATTGTACAAACTATCTTCACGAATTGACTGCCGAGGCACCCGGCTACAAAGTTACCTTAATATAGAAAATAACGCTCGGGCATTAAAGTATTTGACTTAAAAAACTATCTTCACGAATGAAAATATTGACTTTTGGAGGAAATTGGATTATTATTTAAACTGTATAACTTTAAGTATGCTTATTTTTAGGACAGATGATTTGTGAAGGAGTTGAAAAAAGTGCCGGATCTTTCGATAATTTTCGATATGGGTGTTGTTGCACTGCGTTTTCTTATGCCTGTTTATGCAATAATAATTGTGTACCAGTGCTTTGCCGCAATGCGCCGTCGCCGCCGTCCCGAAACTCCTTTGATTTCACTTTTGAACCCTGCAACGGGCGAGATGCTCCCCGTGCTTTTCTGGGAAAATTCAATCGGCAGAAGTAAAAGCAGTGATGTAACCGTTGATGACCCGACGGTTTCAAGAAATCATTGCGTACTCCTTCGCCGTAAAGACGGTTGGTATGTAAGCGATACCGACTCAAAGAGCGGCACAATGCTCAACGGCAAAAGAACAAGAGGCAGAGCAAAGGTGCTTATTGACGATACAATAACAATAGGCGGTACAAGCCTTATAGTAAAAAGAGGCGAGGAGTTCCAACAGCCGTTGCAGTCGAGCTGGTTTTTCTCAAAGGTCAGCGATAAGCCTGCAATGAAATCGTGGAAGCTCATGCTTCTTATTACATTTTTTCACTTCTTTATGTGCGTTCAGGCAATGTTCTGGAATGACGGCACAAATACAATGGCTCCGCTCGTGCTGTTCGGCGCTCTTGCGGCTGTTGAATGGGGATTCTTCTTTATCTCCTATTTTGTAATCCGCAGAGTAAATTTCGAGCTTGAATCGCTTGCCCTGTTTTTGACGGGCATAGGCGTAATGATGCTTATCAGACAGTCGGAACGCTCGGCTTATGTTCAGCTTGTTGCCGCCGCAATAGGTATGATTTTCTTCTGCATAATCATCAAGCTGATTGAAGATCCCGATAAGGTAAATAAACTCAGACTTCCGGCAATGATTTGTGCGGTCGGTCTTTTGGGCGTAACAATTGTATTCGGTAAGATTACAAACGGCGCCGCCAACTGGATTTATATCGGCTCGTTTTCATTTCAGCCGTCAGAGCTTGCAAAGATTATTTTCATTTTTATCGGCGCAAGTTCGCTTGATGTGTTGATGACAAAGAAGAACCTGCTTGAGTACATTATCTTCTCGGCAGTATGCGTCGGTCTTTTGGCTCTTATGGGTGACTTCGGTACTGCGCTCATCTTCTTTGTAACATTTTTGCTCACAGCGTTTATGCGCTCGGGCGATTTCAAGACGATTATTCTTGCTGTTGCCGCTGCAATTTTCGGCGTAACCTTTGTCCTCAAGTTTAAACCGTATGTTGCCGACCGTTTTTCGGGCTGGCGCCATGTGTGGGAACATACTCAGGACAACCTCGGTTATCAGCAGGCAAGAGTTCTCACATATATGGCAAGCGGCGGACTTTTCGGCGTAGGTATCGGCAACGGTTTTTTAAAGCAGGTTGCCGCATCCGAAAGTGACCTTGTTTTCGGACTTGTTTCGGAAGAAATGGGAGTTATCGTTGCGTTCACACTTGCCGTGGCAGTAGGTGCAATGTTTATTTATGCAAGGGCAATTACAACCCGAAGCAGAAGTACCTTTTATTCAATTTCAGCGTGCTGTGCGGCAGGACTTTTTGTCGTTCAGCTTTCTCTCAATGTTTTCGGTGCAACCGATGTCCTTCCGCTTACAGGCGTAACATTTCCGTTTGTGTCTGCCGGCGGTTCAAGTATTATGTCTTGTTGGGGACTTGTTGCATTCATCAAAGCCGCAGACGAGAGAACTTATTCGGTAAGAAGATAACGGCAGTAAATTGAAAACTTGTTTTTCATATATGTACTTTGGTATTAAATAAAATTAGTGCCTTTACTTGCGGGCGTCCAATGAACGCCCCTACTGATACACAGGGTGGTGTAAGGTTTGAAAAAAATACTTCGCAGAAGTACACTTATATATATAGTTGCGCTTGCGTTTATCGGCGGACTCGGCTATCTTGCCTTTGAGCTTGTAACAGGGGCAGACGATTGGGTTGATCAGGCATATAATGCGCATATAGCAGGTGACGGCGGCCTTGCACAGGCAGGAGCAATCTATGACCGCAACGGCACGGCTCTTGCACAGACGGTTGACGGTAAAAGAGTTTATAACGAAAGCGAGAGCGTAAGAAAATCTCTGCTTCATGTTGTCGGTGATGACAGCCTTAACATTTCAACGGCTGTTCAAAGTATGTATCGTTCTCAGCTGATAGGCTATAACCTTGTTTTCGGACTTAATATGCCGGAATCATTGAGAGCCTCTCACGATATAAAGCTGACAGTCGATTCCGCAACCTGTGCGGCGGCTTATGATGTTCTTGCAGCTTATAACAAAAAAGGTGCCTGTGTAATATATAACTACAAAACAGGCGAGGTTATCTGTTCCATAAGCACTATGGCTTACGATCCGCAGGCTCCTCCCGAAATTACCGAGGACAACGAAAGCGAATACGAGGGCGTTTACCTTGATAATGTGCTTTCGTCAACCTTTACTCCGGGTTCAATCTTCAAAATCGTTACATCTGCGGCGGCAATCGAGAATATTCCCGACCTTTATGACCGCACTTGGGTTTGTAACGGAAGTGAGAACATAGGCGGAAGTGAAGTTACCTGTACGGAAACTCACGGAACGCTGACATATAAAGAGGCAATGGCACATTCCTGCAATATTGTTTTTGCAAAGCTTGCCGTTGAACTCGGAAGTGACACAATGACAAAAACTGCCGAGAAAATCGGCATTAACAGCTCCTTTGATGTTGACGGAATTAAAACCGCAAAAGGTTCATATGATGTCAGCGATGCCAATGAAAACCAGCTTGGCTGGTCGGGCGTAGGTCAGTATAATGACAAGGTAAACCCGATGCAGATGGCAATTATCTGCGGTGCAATCGCAAACGGTGGTAAGGCTACAAACCCTACCCTTATCAAAGATGAGTCCATACTCTCCGCACTCGGCATAAACTACAAGAGCAGCGGACAGGAGCTTTTTTCATCCGATACGGCGACAAAGCTTGATGATGTTATGAGATACACCGTTTCGGATTACTACGGCGACAACCTTTTTGGCGGACTTACAGTCTGTGCCAAAACAGGTACGGGTGAAGTCGGCGATGATAAGAACCCTAACGGCTGGATGGTCGGCTACTCAAAAGATGAAGACTGCCCTCTCGCCTTTGCCTGTGTTGTACAGGATTCGGGTTTCGGTTTCCAATATGCCGGTCCCGTGGTTGAGGCCGCAATGATTCAGGCTGCAAAAAGCCTTGGAGCGTCTGCGGTGCAGTAAATTAAAATTATATTATTGAAAATACAGTTTGACCGATTTTTTCGGTACATTGAAAGGAAGAACCCTGATGAATTTTTTAAAGGCTATGTTCGGCAACTACAGCAAGCGTGAAGTTAAGCGTGTGCAACCAATCTGTGACAAGGTGCTTGCACTCGAAGATAAATATGCGGCTATGAGCGAAAGTGAACTCAAGAACCAGACAACAATTCTTAAAGAAAGACTTGCCAACGGCGAAACAACAGACGATATTCTCCCCGAAGCATTTGCAACCTGTCGTGAGGCAGGCTGGAGAGTGCTTGGTATGAAGCACTTCCCCGTTCAGATTATCGGCGGTATCGTTCTTCACCAGGGCAGAATCGCCGAGATGAAAACCGGTGAAGGTAAAACCTTGGTTGCTACCCTCCCTGCATACCTCAACGCTCTTACAGGCGAAGGTGTTCACATTGTAACAGTCAACGATTACCTTGCCCGCCGTGACTCAGAGTGGATGGGCAAGCTTTACAGATACCTCGGTCTTTCGGTCGGCCTTATCTGCCATGACCTTGACAATGACGGCAGAAAAAAGGCTTATGCCGCAGACATTACATACGGAACAAACAACGAACTCGGTTTTGACTACCTCCGTGACAACATGGTAGTTTACAAGGAAAACAAGGTTCAGCGCCCGCACGCATTTGCAATTGTCGATGAGGTTGACTCAATCCTCATTGATGAGGCAAGAACTCCTCTTATTATTTCGGGTAAGGGCGACAAGTCAACAGACCTTTATGCAAAGGCTGATGCTTTTGCAAAAACTCTTAAAGTTCAGCGTTTTGCAGAACTTGACGCAAAAGAGGATATGGAGGAATATTACAAGGAAAACGACATTGATTATGTTGTTGATGAAAAGCAGAAAACAGCAACCCTCACACAGAGCGGTGTTAAGAAAGCCGAAGAATTTTTCGGTATTGAAAACCTTACCGATCCCGATAACCTTACAATTCAGCACCATGTAAATCAGGCTATCAAGGCCAACGGCGTTATGAAGCTTGATGTTGACTATGTTGTCAAGGACGGCGAAGTTATCATCGTTGACGAATTTACAGGTCGTCTTATGTACGGCCGTCGTTTTAACGAAGGTCTTCACCAGGCTATTGAGGCTAAAGAGGGCGTAAAGGTTCAGAGCGAAAGCAAGACTCTTGCTACAATCACATTCCAGAACTACTTCCGTCTTTACAAAAAGCTTTCGGGTATGACAGGTACTGCTCAGACAGAGTCGGAAGAATTCCAGGAAATCTACAAGCTTGATGTTGTTGAAATTCCTACAAACAAGCCTGTTTTAAGAAAAGACCTCCCCGATTCGGTTTATAAGACAGAAAACGGCAAGTTCCACGCTGTTATTGATGCAATTGTTGAGGCTCACGAAAAGGGACAGCCTGTCCTTGTCGGTACAATTTCAATTGAGAAGTCGGAGCTTCTTTCAAAAATGCTCAAAAAGAGAGGCATCAAGCACAATGTCCTCAATGCAAAACAGCATGAAAAAGAGGCTGAAATTGTTGCTCAGGCAGGTAAACTCGGTGCGGTAACAATCGCAACCAACATGGCAGGTCGTGGTACCGATATCATCCTCGGCGGTAACGCAGAGTATATGGCAAAAGCCGCAATGCGTAAGCAGGGCTTTACAGAGGAGCTTATTGAAGAAGCTACAGGTTATGCAGAAACCGATGATGAAGAAATCATCAATGCAAGAAATACATTCAGAGAACTGAATGACAAGTATAAGGAAGAAATTAAGGGCGAGGCTGAAAAAGTAAGAGAGGCCGGCGGTCTTTACATTATGGGTACGGAAAGACACGAGTCACGCCGTATTGATAACCAGCTCCGTGGTCGTGCAGGCCGTCAGGGCGATCCGGGTGTCAGCCGTTTCTTCCTCTCAACCGAGGATGACCTTATGCGTCTGTTCGGCGGTGACAGAATGAAAATGATGATGGAGCGTATGAATGTTGCCGAAGATATGCCTATTGAGAATAAAATGCTCACAAGTATTATCGAGGGCTCACAGGAAAAGGTTGAGCTTCGTAACTTCGGCATTCGTAAGGATGTCCTCCAGTATGACGATGTTATGAACAAACAGCGTGAAATCATCTACGGTCAGCGTGATCAGGTTCTTAACGGTGAGGATCTCCACGAAACAATCCTCAAAATGGTTGAGGATACAATCGCAACTTCAATCAAGCAGTATCTCCCCGAAGGTCCTGCAGAACATTGGAACTTCCAAAGCCTCAAGGATTACTACGCAGGCTGGCTTATAAGAGATGAATCAAAGTATGATTTCAGCCTTGAAGATCTTGAAAATATGGAACCCGAAGAGATTCAGAAGATGCTCGTTGACGATGCTCTTGAAATCTACAAGGAAAACGAAGAACTTCTTCCCGAGGAAACAATCCGTGAGATGGAGCGTGTTTACCTCCTCAAGAATGTTGATACACATTGGATGGATCACATCGACAATATGGATCAGCTCAAGAGCGGTATCAGACTTCGTTCATACGGTCAGCACGATCCTGTTGTTGAGTACAGAGTTGAAGGCTTCGATATGTTTGATGAGATGATTGAAAGCATTCGTGAAGATACTGTCAAGATGATGCTCATTATGCCAAAGCGTGTTTATGAGATTCAGAAAAGACAGGATGCAATTGCAGCGGCAAAGAGAGCAGCTCAGAGGGCTGCCGCAGCGGCAAAGTCTGCATCCGATGATGAAGAAGCTGTTGAACAGTCGGACGCCGTAAAGCAGGCGCTTCACCGTGAGCAGGTTGCTCAGCCTACAGAAACTTCTGCAGACGGTACGGATTCTGTCAACAAGACTATCCGTAAGGGCAAGAAAATCGGCAGAAACGATCCCTGTCCGTGCGGCAGCGGTAAAAAGTACAAGAAGTGCTGCGGCAGAGATCTTTAATATGTTTGCATAAAGCGGTTTGTATAATTGCGATTTAAGTGAATTACATTTTGAGGGCAGAGAGCAATACTCTGCCCTTTATTTGTGCCGAATTTTCAAGGTATTCGGTGATTAATTTGATGAGATATAGATATTGATTATAAAAATATATCTGAAAAATTCTGCAAAATGCTGGTTTTAGGGCATTTTAAAAGCAGCAATCGCAAAATAATACATATTTCCGCACGCACAGCTTGGAGTAAACCTGCATAAAATTTTTGATATTTTTGAAAAAAGAATTAAAAATCAACAAATTTAGTGCCGAAATTGACTTTTTAACTGCCTGTTAAGGTTGTACAATGGGTATAATTTATCTTAAACACAAAAAATGGCGATAAATAAGCAATAAAATCACATTATGGTCAAAAATATTAAATCGTGCTTGCAGATATGCAAAATAACCAAAAACATTACCCAAAGTTTAGCTATATTGCCTCTACAAATATGCAATAAAATATTATATAATTGTATACAAGTAAAAAAGAAGAACAAATTCAAAAAATTGCGTTTCATAATTAGTTGGCAGATATGTTGGACTGTCCTATGCAGTTCTGTTTAATTGTACTTTGACTGCCAAAACAAAGTAATCGGCAATGAAGGAGAAGAAAAAATTATGAAATTAAGTAAAAAGCTTTGCATAACCGCAAAGAAAAGCTTTTCTCTTGTGCTTGCACTTACCCTCATGCTTTCGATATGTGCCGTGTCGGGTATGTCGCTTAATGTGTTTGCGGCAACATCTTTGGATCAGAAGATTTACATTAACCTGAACAAGAATAAGGAATGGAATGGTTTTTCTTCTGTTACATGTCGTTTTGCTCAGGATGACGGCACGGTTCTTAAAACAGAAAAAGTAAGCAAAGATCCTTCGTCGGGAGTTTTTAAAACCATTGCACCATCCGGTGCAACAAAAATTGAGCTTTCTTCCGGGGTTAATTTTACTCTTCCCGAAAAGACTGTTGCAAACGGTTCCCGCCGTATCTATCTTAATAACAGCAATAATACCTATAATGAGGCTTATGCATATTCTTGGGTAAACGATACTGACTCCAACGCAGAGTGGCCGGGTGTTGCAATGACAAAGACATCTTCAGACAGCAATTGCTACTATGTAGATGTTAAGTCATCCCATAAAAATGTAATCTTCAGCAACAAGGGCGAAACACAAACAAGCGACCTCGGTATTAACGACTCATACAGTGCCGATAATGCTCTTTATGATGCCTCAACAAGTCAGTGGACTAACCCGTTCATCAAGACCATCGACATTTCTGATGCTACGGGCGACACAGAATTTTATCTTTCTACCGACGGCTCGTTCAAAGAAAGTAAATACCTTTCTGTTGAAGCTCCCGACAAACAGTCAAAGGCAACATATAAAACAGTTTATGTTTCAAACGATGACTGGAAGTCGCTTACAAAGGTTTATGCAACTTTTGACTACAACGATGCCTATGAAGGAACAGTTGAGCTTACAAAAGACACCATAGACACCAAGGTAAGCGGTTCTGTGGTGTTCAGCGGTAGAATTCCGGCGGGTGCGCTTTTAAGATTCCATCCGAACGAACATAACCTCAACGGTGCATCTTCTGCAACATCATATCCGACAGATTCGGGATATGATGGTTCGGGCTACAACGATAACACGGCTACATATGTTAAGACAGCCAGAGGCGAAGGCTGGACAAAATTCTCGGAAATAGACAATGTAAACTATGGTGCTGTCGTTGAAAATTCATTCAAAGATAATCCTAACATCGTAGGCGTTGACGCAACATACTTTGACTACTGGTCTGATATGGAGCAGGAGAAAGGGTATCTTCAGTGTCAGGGTAACGACAATATGTATGACTATTGGTATCAGTTTGATAACTTCAACAGCTACATAAGCGACATTGCTTTAGATCATCAATCGGACTGGAAGTATCCTCTCTACTTCGGTAATATGTATAGGGGTGATAAACACTACGATACATTTAAGACCCACGCAGAAAAACTTACAAACATCAACGATTTTAATGATAACTATTACTATGCAGTAAACAACTCCAACGGTATGGCATGGGGCGACGGTAATTATAACCAGTCCTTACAGGGTCTTATGTACAACACGCTTGACAGTAAGGGCAATCTTCAGGTTGCAAATGGTGTCAAGGCTCCTTACTTTGATGCTGAGGCACTTTCAACCGCTAAATATAATGATAAAAGAGTTGCCAATGTTTATAAGTCATCTTTCCCGTTCCGTACAACTACTGACCCTGATGGTGTTACTACTTATGAATTCACTTCAAAAAATGCAAAAGATAACATCTACTTTACATGGAACGGCCTCACACCTACCAAAATTAACTACGGTGCGGGCGAACAATTTGGTGTACATGATGATTTGGGAAAATTCGGCGGTACAGAAAACGGTTATGGTGTTTTCCCATTCAACAATACTTCAAATACATCATCGGGCAAGGGTACTAACGATAACCTTGACTATGGTTTCGGTATCAGACTTGATATAGACTTCAGAGTTCCGAAGAACGGTTTACTTGCAGACGACAAACCTGCAACCTTTAACTTCAGCGGTGACGATGACCTTTGGGTTTATATCGGTGAAGATTCAACAGGTGCTAACGCAGAACTTGCTCTCGACCTCGGTGGTGACCATAAAGAGGCAAAAGGTTCAATTAACTTTAATACAATGAAAGCAACAGCTGACGATGTATTTGCCGACTACTCATCTTCATCATCGTCGACAACAGTTACAGTTCCGAGTGATGAGTTTTGGGTTAAGACAAATAATAAATACTTCTGTCTGAATGTTTGGGAGGATACAAGTGTTGGTGTAGATAATAATGGTAAACGTTATGTAGAACCTTATGACAAATCAGACGGTTTTTACAAATTCAAAAAGGCAGACCTTGGCAAAAATACAAAAGCTAACTTCTGTAAGTGGCAGAATATAACTGACGGCAATCTTACACCAGATGCCCCCCTTACGCTTTCAGACCTTTACGGTGGAATGTGGAACGATAACGGCACTCCGTATACCGGAGACGCTGTGTTACATCATACAAATCTTGGCATCGTTACAAAGACAATCAACAATGGTGTTCAGCTTGATCCTAACAAGACATACCATATGGTAGTATTCTATATGGAGCGTGGTGAGGCTGAGTCTAACTTCTCAGTAAACTTCACAATGACACCTGCCAACAATGACCTCAAGGTTACAAAGGCACTTGATACAGGCAATGTTGTTTCTGAAATTTCAGATGACCTCAAAGCTAATGAAACTTTTGATTATACAATCAAAGAGAACGGCAAAGATACCTCCGGTAAAAGCTACAAGCTTACAAAATCAGACGAAAGCACAAGCAGTGAAACTCTTTCAAACAGCGGTTTCACACTTAAAGATAATTATATAGCTGACTTTGACAACTCATTCAAGACCGGCAACGATATGACGGTTGACGAGTCAACAAACAGCAGTAAGCTTACATACACAACAAACTGGGAGCTCGTTAACAACAGAGTCGGTTCAACAATCGATAGCGGTTCAACTACGAACTCGGAATTCAAGCTTGTAGATGACAAGGATGACAGTGCTTATGCACAGCTCCAGCTCAACTATACCAACAGTATAGTGACAGCACCTCTTGAAATTTCAAAGGATGTTGTTGGTGAAGACGGTAAAACCGATTACGATACAGATCAGCAGTTTACATTTGCGATTGCTCTCGACTTTGACGGCGACGGTTCAACCTATGACTACAAGACCTATCCTCTTGAGTATCAGCTCAAAGAGAAGGGCGCAAGTGATTATTCAAGCACAGCTTACCGTACACCCTTGGACGGTTCGTTTACAATCAAAAAGGGCGAAAGCATTAAGCTTCTCAATATTCCTGTAGGTGCAACCTATAAGATTACAGAGAAAAATGTTATAGGTTATGTTCCTTATAAAGTAGGCAATCAGGACTTCAACGGTACATTCGTCGGTACTCTCGCCGAAGCAGAAAATGCGCTTAACTTTATCAATAAGGTTAATCCTACAAACATTGCCATTTCGGTAAATAAAACTCTTGACGGTCAGGCTTACAGCGGCAGCAAGTTCGTCTATACATTGACAGGTCTTGAATCAATGGATACAGCAAAACAGGATGCCGACGGCAAACCTATCAAGACAAACAGCGCAAAAACAATTTCCACGAATTTGAAAACACCTGACGCAAGCGGTAAGGTTGAATTCAAAGACCTCAAATTAGTCACTGCGGGTGTTTACAGATTTAAGATTACCGAGGCTCTTGCCGAGGGTGAAAATGCATCCGATTATAAAATGGATACAAACACCTGGCTTGCCGAGATTGAATTGCTTGAAAGCGGTGAAGTAACGGAGGCTAAGTACATTAAGGTTAAGAACTCAGATATTGAAGGCAAAACCGATGCTCAGCTTGCAGAATACTTCAACGATCCTTCTTCTAAAAAAGCCGTGTTTGAAAATGAAACCACACACGGAAGCGCAACAGTAAACAAGAAGAATCAGACAGGCGGTAATGTAAGTGATACGGAATTTGCGGTGATGAAGGTATCTGATAAGGATATCTTTACTGCAGATGATATCAATACAATCATTAATGATGCCTCAATGAAAACTCATATGGTTTCTAAAAAGACAGACAGCAACGGTCAGGCTGTGTTTGACAATCTGACAATCTTCAAGGACGGTCAGGGCGAGTTTACAAAAACAAACGGTAAAGTTGAATGGAGCAAAAGTTCCGACAATTATATAACAGGTACTTCAACATATCAAACATACTGTCTGTTTGAGTACAAACCGTCAGATGGTTACACCCCGAACTACACACTTTCATACTTCACACTTCCTGTTGAGGGTAAGTACAATGTTACATATAATTATGTTGACGGTGCAATCACAATGCCACAGGCAAGCGGTGACGGTATGAACGGCTATGTTGTTCTCGGTTTGTCGGTTGCAGGTCTTGCGGTGACAATGTTCACGGGTTACGCAATCTATTACGGAAAAGTTCGTAAAAAACGCAGAGCAGGACGCAGAAAGTAACCCGATATGATTTGAATTGTTAGAACAGATGATATTTTAATCAGATGTTTCTTTCATAAAAAACCTCTTTGACTGCTACGGGCACCGTTGTTAGCCGGTGTCCGACATGCAGCCACCCAAATTCAGTTTAACCATTCGGTTAGAATAGAATTACATATATTAAATTAAACACAAAGGAGAAAGTAAAAATGAAAACTACAAAGAAAATCTTTGCAGCTGTTCTTGCAGTAATGATGATTGCTCTCATGATCCCATTCTCAGCAAGCGCTGCAGAGAGCTATTCAGCTACGTACAAACTTGCAGTTGATGCAAATGACACTGACAAAGTCGGTAATTACACATTCAGCTTCTTCAAGATTGCAAACCTCAACCTTACAACAGGTGAGTACTCATGTACTATCACCGACAAAGCACTTGAGGATGCTGTAAAGGGCACATACTCAGATGCAAAGTCACAGCAAATCATCACGGCTTGTGATAACCTCTACAAGACAGACAAAGCTGCATTCGGTACAGCTGCTACAACAATCAGCTTTTCTTCAACAGTTACAGAGGCTACTGCAACAGTAACAGACCCAGGTCTTTACTATGTATATTGTACTTCTAAGCCCGCTAAGGTAACAGGTGTTCAGAGCTCACTCGCAGCACTTCCTTACTTCAACGGCACAGAGTATGTTTCTGTTGACCAGACAGCGTACAACCTTGCTGAAAAGGTTTCAACAAGCTCAGTATCAGTTGACAAGAAAGCTGACAAGACATATGTAGGCGACAACAATAAGACTGTAACCTACACACTTACAGCTTCAACAGCAGGTTCAATCGACAACCAGCTAAAAACGTATGCAATCGTTGATACAATGGATGAAGGTCTTACATTCAACGAGAATTCAGTTGTAGTTAAGTACGACGGCGCAGTTGATGCTCTTACTTTGGGTACAGATTACTCTATTGAAAAGAACTATACTTACACAGGCAAGAACGGTGAGGCAACTGCTACATTCGCAGTTGTATTCAAATCTGCTACACTTGAATCAAAGGATTTCTATGATGCCAAAACAGTTGTTGTAACATACACAGCTGATTTAAACGAAAAGGCTAAGCTCAACACAGCTATCCGCAACACAGACGGTCTTGTTTACGGCAACGATTCTGATACAAACTTTGAACCCGGTAAAACTTCACCTGATGTATTTACATACGGCATGAAGGTTGTTAAGGTTAACGGCAATGACACAACTCAGAAGCTTGCTGACGCTGAATTCCAGATATTCACAGACGCAGAAGCTAAAACACCTCTTACAGTTGACGGCAAGAAAGTAGTTGCTAAGACAGACGCTACCGGTGAGGCTACATTTGTTCTCGAAGGCACAACAACAACATTCAAGTTTGATGCTACACAGACATACTATGCAAAAGAGACAGCAGCTCCTACAGGCTACAACCTCAACAGCTCAGTATTTACAGTAAGCATTGACAAGAGCAAGAAGTATACATTTGTAGGTAACATTGCAGACGGTGACAATGTTGCTGTTGCTAACTACCCTGTAACTGTTCCTAAGACAGGTGGTATGGGTACAATGATGTTCTATGTTGGCGGTGCAGCACTTATCGCTTGTGCAGGCGTTCTTCTCTTTGTTCTTAAGAGAAAGAAAGCAGCTAAATAATTAATCGAATATCTTTATCTTAAAATCTGTGATATGATATATGTAATTTTCAGGGGATGCGGCAACGCATCCCCGTTCTATTTAGAGAAGAGCTGTAGAAGCGGATGAATATTTATGTTTATATAATATGTTTTGATGTGATGAAAATTGTGTATTGTCTGTAGGGGAGAACCATTACATTTTTACAGTCGGGCATAATATGTTTTTTACATTACAAACTGTCTTCCCGACATTAATTTTCCATTTTCAATTTTCAATTTTACATTTAACTAAACCTTTCGCTCGGGCATAATATGTTTTGACATTACAAACTATCTTCACGAACTGGGACTGCGGCTCACCGTGCGGTTGCGATAAATAGTAAAATATAGTATAATAACAACGGAACAAAAACACGCAGAAAAGGAAAATTTTATGAAACGAAAGCTGTCAATTTTACTAATAGTTTTAATATTCGTTGCAGGAATCGGCATAATGAGCTATCCGCTTGTCAGCTCCGCAATTAATAACTATGTCAGTCGAAGCATGGTTAAGGAGTACACCAACAGGGTTGCTCAGATGCCGAGTGAGAAAACTCAAAAAATGTTTGAAGAGGCTGCTAAGTACAATAACAGCCTTTCAAATAATATGATAATTACCGACCCGTTCGACGAAAAGGCTTTTCAGAAAATCGGTGCAAATTATGAGAAAACTCTCAATGTTGATGATAACGGTCTTATCGGCTATATTGATGTGCCGAAAATCAATGTTTATCTGCCGATTTATCACGGCACAAGCGAAGAGATTCTTTCCAAAGGTGCAGGGCATCTTCAAAACACTTCCCTGCCTGTCGGCGGTGCAAGCACACATTCCGTAATTTCTGCCCATTCGGGTTATCCGGGCGAAACATTTTTCGATTACCTCACCGATATGAAAGTCGGCGATGAGTTTTATGTTCATATCCTCGACAGAACGCTGAAATATGAGGTTGATCAAATCGAAGTTGTTCTCCCCTCGGAAATCAATTCCTTGCGGATTGTTGACGGCGAAGACCTTGTAACGCTCCTCACCTGTACCCCATACGGCGTTAATACTCACAGACTTCTCGTGCGTGGCAAGCATGTTGCATACGATGATACTAAATATGTTGAAACAGGTGTGTCGCTTGCGAAGTTTGACAACGGTTACATATTCTTTCTCGGTTACAAAATCCCTTATGCAGTCGCAATCGGCATAATTGTCGGCTTTGTTGCACTTGTTGTGTTTGTGGTTGTATTTCTGCTCAAGCGTAAAAAGAAGAAGTCAAACGATGCAAAACGGCTGAGAGATGACTCGGCTGACGAAAATCAGAATGATTCGGGCGGTGATTCCGATGATTAAAAAAATACTTACGGGTGTGGCAATAGCAATGCTCGTTGTCGGAATAGGTCTTGTCGCATTCCCCCCTATATCAAATTTTATCGGAACACAGATTTCAAACGGTGAGGCTGACGGCTTTGATACCCGTGTTGAAGAAGTTGAGGACGGCTCTTTTGAACAGGCGGTCAAGGACGGCAAGGTTGACGAAGAGGGTTACAAAATTGACAGGGACGGCAAGCGTACCTCCAAACAGCCCGTTGTTTTCAAGGCTGACCTCGACAGACTTTTCAATGACAGCGTTGCCTACAACAAAAAACTTGAAACGAACCAGTATGAAATGCTCCGTAACGATACCTATTCACAGGCTGCCGTCAATCTTGAGGATTACGGCATAACCGACGGTATTTACGGCTATGTTACCGCCGAAACAATAAACATGCGTCTGCCGATTTACCTCGGTGCGAACAGCTCAAATATGAGCTACGGTGCGGCACATATGAGTGCAACCTCATTGCCGATCGGCGGTAAGAATACAAACGCAGTCCTTGCAGGTCACACGGGATACATCGGTCGAATATTTTTTGACAACCTCCGCAACCTCAAAATCGGTGACAGGGTTTCAATCACAAATTATTGGAATACACTCAATTACAAGGTCGTTGAAACCAAAGTCAATAAGCCGAACGAATCAGGCGACTGCTATTTGCAGAAGGACAGAGATCTGCTCACGATGTTTACCTGCATAAGTGACGGCAACGGCGGTTTTGACCGTTACTATGTAATCTGTGAGCGTGCGTCATAATTTACAGCAGACTGCATCACGGTGAAGATGCAACTGTTTTGCAGAAATATGTTGTCGGTTCGGACAGATAAACAATAAAAACGGAGGATAAACAATGAAAAATACAATTAAAAAAATAACTGCAATCGCAATGTGCGGTGTGCTTACCGTCGGTTCGGTTCTTATGACAGGTGCGGTAAGCGAGGATGAAAGTCACAAGGACTTTGAAGTTACAGGTATAACGCAGAAAATCTCAAACAATCAGCTTTTTGTGTCAACTACGGGATACACTGAAAATA
>ULXA01052490.1_pt1 | contig 20911 bp, 9 predicted proteins | sample 1960861 | NCBI WGS metagenome assembly ULXA01 (sample SAMEA4835827, study PRJEB28245) | human gut metagenome | biome: gut microbiome; material: fecal sample | place: Denmark | collected 2008
TACATTCTTGTTCTGCCGGTCATACTGCCAGAGATTATAGGCAAGCTGGAGCGCCATGAGCAGATTGCTTGGTGAGATGATGATAATCTTCTTCTGGTAAGCATAGCGGCTGAGGTCGGGCTGCTGCTTCATGGCTGCGATATAGCTGGTCTCGTTAGGGATGAACATCAGTACGAAGCCGATGGCATCATCCACCAGTTTGGAATAGTCTTTGGCTGCCAGTTCATCGATGTGCTTTCGTACGCTCAGCGCATGTGCCTTCATCAGGCGTTCCTGTTCAGCCTCATCTTCAGCTGCCAGAGCATCGGAATAGGCGGTAAGCGAAACCTTGGAATCGATGACCACACTTCTGCCTTCCGGGAATCGGACGATGACATCCGGACGATAGTTCTTTCCCTCTTCATCTTTCGTATTCTCCTGAATGAAGAATTCCTCATCTTTACGAAGTCCGCTGTTCTCCAGGATGGTTTCCAGTACCATCTCACCCCAGTCGCCCTGCATCTTGCTGTCGCCCTTCAATGCCTTGGTCAGGTTGGCAGCATCGGAGCCAATCTTCTCGGTCTGCTCCTTCAGGTTCAGTACAGCCTGCTGCTGTTCCTGCTGGAAGAGTTTCATCGTTGCCTCGAAGGTGTTCTGCAGTTCCTTCTTGTTCACCTCGTTCTGGGTTTTGCTCTCCTCTACCGATTTCTTGAAATCAGCAAACTGTTCCTTGATAGGTTTCAGGAGTTCATCCATCTGCAGACGGTTGGTTTCCTGCAGAGCCGACTGCTTGGCAGCCAACTGCTCAGCCGCCACCTTCTGCTGTTCTATCGTCATTCGCTGCATTTCCTGCTTCAGACTCTCGAGTTTCTGTGCCCACTGCTGGTCGCTTTCCGCTCTGAGTTTCGCCGCATACAGCCGCTCGTTCTCCATTTGAGATTTCATTGATTGAACCTCAGAAGCATGATGCAGTTTTATCTGTTCGATGTTAGCCGCCAGCACTTGAGCTTTCGCTACGAGCTGGGTTTTCTCCTCTCCCGCACTTTTTGCTTCCATCAGTTTCCCCACGAAGAATCCGATGGCAAGCCCTATGATGATTCCAATTACTATTTCCATTTATCCTTGTTTTGAATGATTCTGTAAATCTGCAAAAATTATGATTTGCAAAAGTAATCATTTCAAGACATAACACCAAACATCATGGGGGATTCTTGTAGATATTTAACTCTTCTGCATTTTAATATGCAAACAAAAAGAGCGCACCGCTATTGGCACGCTCTTTTCTTTAAATCATCTTTTAAATATACATTATCGGTTGGCAGTAGGCCACTGATAAGTATCAGTGCAATGGATATCAGCACTCTGGTCGGCAATCATCAACTTGAAATCGCCTTCCTCCAATCTCCATTTGCCATTCCAACCTACGAAGGCCAAATCGTCTGCCTTTAATTCAAATGTCATGGTCTTGGTCTCACCAGGCTGAAGTTCCACCTTGTCGAAGGCACGGAGACGACGGCCATCAGGCACAACACTAGCGATGAGATCGCTACTGAACAGGAGGACACTCTCCTTGCCTGCCACCTTTCCCGTATTCTTCACATCCACGCTCACCTTGATGATGTCGCCGTGGCGGAAATCAGACTGAGAAACCTTCAGGTTGCTATATTTGTAAGAGGTATAACTCAAACCATATCCGAAGCCCCACTGCTGGGTAATCTTCGCATTGTAGTCGTAAGCACCTTCCATCGTACCCACCTCCTCACTCTTCTTGAAGTCATAGTTGGCGAGCGAATTGATTTCCTTAGGATAGGTGTAAGGCATCTTGCCACTGAAGTTTGACTTGCCCGATACCAGGTTTGACAAAGCATCGCCGCCCATGTTGCCAGGGATAAGGATGTTGATGATGCCCTGTGCCAATGGTTCGATGTCAGCGATGAGACGAGGACGACCTTCATTCAGCACCAAGATGACAGGCTTGCCTGTCTGAGCCAAAGCCTTGACCAGATTACGCTGGTTCTCTGAGAGCCAAAGGTCGGTCAGGTTGCCCGGAGTCTCTGTATAGGAGTTCTCGCCAATGCAAGCCACGATGACGTCAGCATCCTTCGCTGCAGCCACTGCCTCCTGAATCTGAGGTTCGTTCTCCTCCCAGTATTTTCCCTTCTCATTATAGGTAACACCCTGGTTCAAGATAACATTCTCCTTGCCATACTCATTACAGAATGCCTCATAGATGGTATTGTACTTGCCGGCAAACTCATCAGCACGATGACCCTGCCAGGTATAGCTCCATCCACCGTTCAGACAACGCATCTGATTAGCATTAGGACCTGTAAGGAGAATCTTCTTGCCATGCTGCAAAGGAAGGATATTACCCTCGTTCTTCAGGAGCATCATACTCTCGGTAGCTCCCTCCAAGGCGAGCTTGGCAAACTCCTCACCACCAAACTTAGGATAATTCTTCAGTTTCTGGGTTGGGTTCTTGAAGAGGTCGAGACGGTACTTCATGCGAAGCACACGGCGACAGGCATCGTCGATGCGACTCATCGGAATCTTACCTTCCTTCACCAGTTCTACAAGATAGCCACAAGCATCGCAAGAATAAGGTTCCATAATCATGTCGATACCGGCATTGATGGCGATGCGGAGCGCATCCTTCTTGTCCTTTGCCACCATCTCACGAGTATAGAGATTGTTGATGTCTGCCCAGTCGGTGATGAGCACACCATCCCATCCAGTCTCTTCCTTCAGCCATCCTGTCAGGAATTCCTTGTTGGCATGCATCGGCACACCATTGACGGAAGCGGAATTCACCATCACGGTTAAGGCTCCAGCCTGCAGACCCGCCAGGAAAGGAGCAAAGTGCTTCTCTCGCAAGTCGGCAGGAGAGATATAGGCTGGCGTACGGTCTTTACCGGTCCAAGGCACACCATAGCCCATGAAGTGCTTCATTGAAGTAGCAATGTGATACTGGTCGATGTTGTTTGGGTCCTCGCCCTGGAAACCATAGACCATCGCCTTGCCCATCTCAGAACTGAGGTAGCAATCCTCGCCAAAGTTCTCCCAGATGCGAGGCCAACGGGCATCACGACCGAGATCAACGGTAGGACTGTAAGTCCAAGGCACGCTCACCGCACGAGTCTCATAAGCGGTAGCCTCAGCCGAACGGCGAGCTATCTCACGATTAAAGGTGGCAGCCACATTGATGTTCTGCGGGAAGAGGGTTCCACCCTGTGTATAAGTAGAACCGTGGTTCTGGTCGAGACCGAAGACACAAGGGATGCCGATGCGCTTCATCGAGATCTTCTGGATTTGTGCGATATACTTCTCCCACTGCTTAGCGGTTGGTGCGCAGGTATTTGGAGCGTTGAGGATAGAGCCAATCTTATAGCGGGAAAGGATAGAATCGGTCTTGTGCTCGTCGATATAGAACACACCATTTTTGTCGTTGGCACCAAAGAGGTCGGTCACCAATTCCATCATCTGACCTATCTTTTCCTCCAAGGTGAGTTTCTTCAGAGTTTGTTCTACCTGAGCCTCAATCTTAGGGTCGCTCTTGATAACCGGAACATTGGCACTGGCTGTATAAGCCAATGCCAACAATGAAATAGATAATAAAATTTTCTTCATAAACAGTAAAGGTTTGACGCTTTATGATAAAAGCGGAAATCTTTCTAATATATTATTCAATAGTTACTTTCTTTACGGTGTAACCGTTACCCACGAGGATGAGACCCCACTGCTCTTTCAAGAGTTGGATAGAGAGGTCGGTCAGTTTAAACTCCCATTTAGCTGGTCCATCCACCATGATGTCGCCACGCTCTATGTCGCCCCCCTTACCGGTAAGGATGTTGTTCCAGGAAGCTGTGGTAGCGGTACCCTGACCGTTTCCATCCACATAAACACGGAGGATGGTGCCAACCTTCACCTTTGAGAGGAAGGTTTCCTTCAAGGCCTCGAATGGTGTACTCCATGTCACGGCAAACTCACCTTCCCAGAGGGTAGTCTCCATAGATGGACGCGGCTCTGTAGTTACCTTGATTTTACCGCAAGGGAACTGTACACCACTGCCATCTACCAATGTAATGTCGTAATCGCCATTGGCGAGGTCGGAAGGAGCAGTAACTTTTAATGCTGTACCCTTATCGAGAACTTTGAAGGCAGCCTCCTTACCATCGATGAGTACTTTCTGAACGTGATCCACCAGGTTCTTGCAGTTGCGGATGGTTGTAGTTTCTCCCGGAGCTACCCAAAGCTCGCTGGCATTGGTACCCAAGGCTGGATCATCAGCAGCAGGAATCACGGTAACTTTCAAGGTGCGAGAAGTGGTCTTGCCCTTGGTGGTGGTTGCCACAATCTTCAGTTCATGATTACCTATAGGCAAAGGTTTGTCGATAGTAGTACCTTCGGCAATCTTAGTGCCGTCGAGCAACCATGTCACAGTGGTATAGTGAACAGGAGTCACCTTGATTTCCAACTTATAATTAGTCTTGCGGTCTATCTTGGAATCAGCCAAGTCGGTGTTCAAGATACGTGGATTGTCATCTTCGCTGGCTGTGAAGTATGGTTCATCATCAGAAGAGCAAGAAGACAAGGTAGATGTACCAGCCAGTGCGAAACCCACGGCTAAGAGCATCATCATAGCCTTCAAGACTTTTCCCTTATATTGTTTCATTGTCTTATTCATAATTAATTATTCTATTCTATTGTCCTATAAGACTTAACATTTAACACTTAACATTAAACACTACTTGCTATATCCCTTTCCGAATGGAGGATTGAAGTCTGGCTGAAGGTTTACATCAGCCTTGTCCCACCAGAGGCGTTTGTGCCAATCGTCTGTACCACCCATGCGGTCGATGGCAGCCTTGTAGTTGGCATTGTTGTACTGAGCTTCCAATACAGGATACTGCAAGCGGACAGGCATTGACCAATCGGGATCCGTATAAGTGAAACCATTCTTGGTCAAGAGATCACGATTCAAGATGGCAGGATAGTCAGAGCGGCGTAAGTTAGCCCAACCCTCAGAAGGGTTCATCATGTGGAGAATCCAAGCCTGGGTGTTGATGGTCTCCTTAGGATTGTCACCCAACGGATTGCTGGCAATGAACGCATCAATCTCTTCCTTGGAAATCTTGTTGGATGTAAGATAGTAGTTGTTGAGCAACTCCATGCTGGCACGAACACCAGCCTCGTAGTGACTCTCAGCATCACCACCACCAACATTCCAATCCTTGGTTGCAGCCTCAGCCTTGAGGAACTCCACCTCAGCATAGCTCATCAAGTCGCCAGGACAAGAAGGCATCTCGAAGTCGATGTTCAGGCAAGGACGACTAGCTCGGGCTATATAATCAGAGTTGGCATAAGTGTTCTCGTCTATCTCTGCATACTTCTTCAAAGTAGGAAGGTCATCCAACGTAGCTGGATTCATCCAGTCTGTGTACCAGGCTGCACCAGGGTTGCAAGGCTCCTCACCGAGGTTCTTGCTCTTGAAGTAAGCCAGGAAATCATCGGTCAAGTCGATGTTCTGCTCCTTATCTGGCTTCACCTGACTACGCTTGATATTGTAGTAGTGACGGCAGATGCGATAGAGACGAGGGTCGTTGGTATTCTGCAACTGATAGAACAAGGTAGAGCATACCATGGTAGGCGATGTGGCATCCTGACCATAGAGAATCTCTCCCAAGGCATTGGTACGGAAATCATAATCATTGGCACCATCATAATATGTATAAGGTGCATCAGCATACTTGATATAAGCATCATCTGCAGCACTGGCGATAGCACCGGCAGCCACAGCCTTCTCAAACTCCTCCTTTGCCTTCTGTGGATTAACATCGGAAATGCGCATGGCATAGCGCATACGGAGTGCATTGGCATACTTCTTCCACTTAGCTACATCACCACCCATGCTGGTGACATCACCAGAAATGCGGTCGGTACCTGTGCCAAGCTGCTTCTCGCAAGCGTCAAGTTCCTTGAAGAACCAGCTGTAGAGTTCCTCTACGGTATCATACTTAGGGGTGGAGATACCTGAGATATAACCCAGACCTGCCTCCGAACAAGGCACGTCACCGTAGGTATCTGCCAAAACTGCCGTGAGATAGACACGATGGATACGAAGTGCCGCATTCAAGTTTGCCTTGTCAGTAGATTTGTGGATGGCATCCACAAGGTTCTTGATACTGATTTCATAATAGCGGTCCCAGACACGACGGGTCATATCATCTTCTCTGAAATTAGAACCAGCGTAATTGGATACATTATAACCACCAGCGAAATACTGTGGAAAACCCGTTATATAGTTACGGTAGGTATCCATCAGACTGAAGTCACCGTAAGTCTGCAACAAAGCTGTTGTCAACTGTGCGTTAGGGTCGAGCTCGTCCACCTTGGTCTTGTCGGTATTGATGTTACTCAAGGTATCATCAGAGCAAGAAGTCATCGCAGTGCCGGTTGCCATCAGGGCGAAAGCCATCATCAGGCTGCTCTTACCTATATATTTCTTGATTATATTGTTCATTTTCTTACCTTATTATATATTAGAACTCTTCTAAAGAAATTGATTCATTTTTTTCGGGACTAGAACTTCACGTTCACGTTCAAACCATAACTCTTGCGAGATGGCAGGGAACCATATTCCAGACCGAGACCTGAGGTGTTGTAGCTGGAGTCTGGGTCGATGTTAGGAATGTTCTTCCAAACAATGAATGGGTTACGAGCCACGAAGGATACGGTCAAGCCCTTGACATACTTGCCCAGGATGCTCTCTGGGAAGGTATAGCCGAAAGTAATCTCACGACACTTCACGTAAGAGTTGTCGTAAACGAAGGCACTCTGCACGCCTTTTGCCACATGCTTCCAGTAATCTTCAGGGTTCACGGCGATGTCGTTCTTGCGATAAGTACCGTCGCCATTGTCGATGACACCATCTACGACAAATCCCTTGCAGTTACCTGCTGCACGCCATTCGGCAAGTTCCATACCCGAAGCCTTGCGAGCCTCCTCAGAAGCGTACCACTCCTCACGGCCTGCCAATGTTCCCTTTGCCTTACCTGTCTCGTATGCAGAACGCATGGACATAGAGTAGATGTCGGCACCTACCTTCACATCGAAGGATGCAGAGAGGCGGAAGTTCTTGTAGCTGAAGGTTGAGTAGAAACCACCTGTCCAGTCCCAACTAGAGTTGCCGATGGTCTTGATTTCCTGGTCAACCTTTGGAAGACCAGTAGCTGCATCGACAACCACCTGACCCTTGTCGTTGTAGAGGAAGTCGTGTCCACGGATAGCTCCATAGTTCTCACCTACCTTGGCACCTACAGAAACACCGCACCAGGTTGCCTTCGCCAACTCGAAGTAGTCCATGCCATCGATGAGCGACTTCACCTTGTTGGTATTCTTCGAGAAGTTGACACCCAAGTCCCAAGCGAAGTCCTTGATTTGCAAGGCACGGGCATTGAGGGCAATCTCGACACCCTGGTTCTGAATCTCACCGGCATTGATGAGGCGGTAAGCATAGCCAGAGGTGGTGGTTGAAGCCAAACTCAAAATCTGGTTCTTGGAGTTCTGGTTGTAATAGGTGGCATCCAAGCCCAAGCGTCCGTTAAGGAACTTCATCTCCAAACCTACCTCGTAAGAACCTGTCATAGTAGGCTTCAAATCCTTGTTCGGCTGTGTTGAGTTGGCTATCATACCGATGGTATAACCCGAGTAGCTGTACTTGCCCGTGGTATAGTTGAGTGCCAACAGGTATGGATCGGTATCGCTACCTACCTTTGCCCAAGATGCGCGAATCTTACCATAATTGATGAACTTCTTGTTCTTGATAAACTCAGAGAAAACCAAACTACCCGATACAGATGGATATACGTATGTATTGTTATTTGTAGGGAGCGTAGATGACTTATCGCCACGGATGGTTCCCTCCAAATAGTAAGTATGCTTGTAGCCGAGGCTCGCGCTGGCATAGAGAGAGCTGATCTGCTTCTTGTACATACTCTCACGAGTGTTCTGTTCCTGATAGTTCATGATGTTCTGGATGCCATTCATCTGCTGGTTGAGACCGACGTTGGTAGTGGTCTTGTTGTTCACCTTGAAGATGTTACCACCAGCGGTAGCGTTGACATCGAAGTCGCCCCATGAGTTGTTGTAGAGGGCGAGTATCTCGGCGTTGAGTGTGCGGTTGTTGAAGATTTGGTCGGTAAGCTTTCCGGCAGGAGTTCCTGGAGTTGTCTTGGCGATGAATTCCTGGAAGTTCATGCTGTTGATGTCGGTACCGATAGTACCCTGCAACTTGAGGTGCTTGTTGATGTTCCAGATTGCCTTACCCGTAAAACGGAACACGTCCTTGTCGGATGTATTGCTGTTCTTATAGAGATCCCAGTATGGGTTCTTGTTATACTGATCGTTACCATTCCAGTTGGAGTAGTTGCCATCGGCATCCTCATAATGCTTCAACCAAGCCTGGTCGTAGGTACCCGCCAGGGTCATGAGGTTCTTACCCACGTTGCTCTGGGAGTCACCAAGGGCAGGACGGTTCTTTACCTTCTCACGAGTATAGTTGGCGGTGAAGTCGAAGTCAACAGGACCTGCAGAGGTATTCACTCGGAGGTTGAAGTTGTCACGACTCATATGGGTATTTGGCAAGATATCCTTATTGCGCATATCGGTAACAGAGAAGCGCATACCCGTCTTACCGGAATTAACTGAGAGGATGGCAGAGTTCTGGGTGGTGAAACCTGTGCGGAAGAAATCAGAAGCATTGTTAGGATGCATCATGAATGGACGTTCTTCGCCATCGAAATATTTGAACATGAAGTCATCGGCCTTAGGTCCCCAACTTGAGTTCGTACCAGAAGTGCTGGATGTAGGAAGCTCGCCATTGTAGCCAGCACCATATATCTCCTGGATGTCGTCCCATTTAGCCAACTGGGTATCGATAGTATAAGAACCATTGTACTCCACGGAAATTCTATCCTTCTCCGCCTTCTTGGTCGTAATCAAGATAACACCATGAGAAGCACGGCTACCATAGAGGGCAGAGGCAGCAGGACCTTTCAATACGGTCATCGTCTCGATGTCGTCAGGATTGATGGCAGAGATACCATCACCGAGGTCATAACCACCACTTTCACCAGCACTGCCAAAGTTGGTATTATCCAAAGGCACACCATCCACCACGTAAAGAGGCTGGTTATTGCCTGCCATTTCTGTATTACCACGAAGAAGCACGCGGGTAGAACCAGAAGCACCGCCAGCGGTGTTCTGCACAACGAGACCAGCCACCTTACCAGAAAGAGAGTTGATGACGTTAGTTTCCTTCGCCTTGGTAAGTTCCTCACCTTTCACTTCCTCCAAGCCATAGCCGAGAGCCTTGCGGTCGCGCTTGATACCAAGGGCGGTAACAACGACCTCATTCAAGGCCTTACCATCCTCTTGCATCGTGATTTTCATGCCATTAGCAGCTTTCACAGTCATTGTCTTGTAACCGATGTAGCTCACTTCGAGCGTTGCTCCAGGCTTGCAGTTCAACGTAAAGTTACCATCTATATCGGTAACGGAACCGTTGGTTGTACCAGCCACCTTCACGCTAGCGCCAATCAAGGTTTCGCCAGTGGCATCCACCACTGTACCCTTGATGCCTTGGTCCTGCTGAACGCTCATCGCTGCATTGTTCATCTGGGCAGCGAGAATGGCAGAAGCAGGCATCCACATCAAACCTGCACCGAGCAGGCCGAGAAACATAGTTTTCTTTCTCATAATTGATATTTTTGTTTTTAGTTTAACATTATTCTTTCCCAAAGATTCCTTCGAGAATCCAAGGAGCATTCACCTTCATACTCTTGAAACGGTCGAAGATGCCATACTTCTCAGAGCCGTTGCCGAAGTGGTTGTTGTCCCAAACGAAAGTAGAGAAGCCTCGTTTGCGAGCCTCCGTAGTCAAGAACTTACAGTAGTAGGTCATGTTTTCATGCACTTTCTCTGAGTTAGACTTATAGTGATCGGTTACTCCCCACTCTCCTATTACGATACCCAGTCCTTTGTTGCTCCAGGTATTCACCGCCTTGTCGAAGAAATCCGTCATCGTCTTCTCGTTTTCTGCAGGTATCTTGCCAGCATCCTTGTAGGCATCACCCCAGTAATCGTAGGTGCAATCGCCGGCGTAGCTCCATGGCTGATAGTAGTGAAATTCCACACTCATATAGTTGTTGCCATTGCCTTCGGCATCCTTCGGAATGATGAAATCTCCATTCTCTATGCCAAACCATGGGTTACAAACGTAAGTCTGTAAGATGAGGTGGCGCTTGGCATTGTTGCCGCCTGTGGCACGAACCATATCCACGAATATCTGATTGTAAGCATTCTGCACTTCGAGGTTCTCGGCAGTAGGTTTGCCCCAGTTGTCCCTGATGTGAACCTCATTGGTACCGGCGAAAGCCAAGCGACTGTCATAATTGGCAAACTCAGAGGCGATATTCATCCAGAGAAGCGCAAGCTTCTGGCAGTTTTCTTCCTTATATTGATAGGTAGGACGACCTTCGAGCCATTTTTCATGATGCACATTGATGATAACCTTCAAACCGTTGTCAAGGCACCAGCCCACCACCTCCTTGATGCGAGCAATCCAAGCCTTGTCGATGCTCATCGCCTGAGCGTTGGTAATGTGGCACTGCCAACGGATTGGAATACGGATGGCATTGAAACCTGCCTTCTTCACGGCTTGTATCACCTTCTTGGTAACAACGGGATTGCCCCAGGCTGTCTCTGCATGGATAGAACCATCAGGGTTGCCAATCTGCATCGACTCACCATCCTGTCCAGGAGCTGAGCACTCGAATGCGTTGCCAAGATTCCACCCCACAACATCTTTATTCCATTGCTGGGCAGTAGGTATGGATTCGCCTACACCTTCAGAACTGCTGGATGAGTGCAACGTACTTGCTTCGCATGAGAGACATGTGAAGACGCCTATTAAAAAGAGGCTAATTTTCAAAAAGTTCCTTTTCATTTTTATGTTTATATTGTTATTGTTTCGTTTTTTAAATAACTGTTTGACTTACTTAACAGAATCTGGTTGCAAAGATAAAGAAAAGGAACTTCCAGAGGGTTAGATAACAAACAAAAAAAGGTTTCAATTCAGACATATCGTCTAAACAGAAACCTTTTCTTTGAATTTAAAACTCTATTTTACAGATACTTACTTGGAGAAACCCCAAAGTGTTTTTTAAATACAGTACTAAAGTACTTCACATTTACAAAACCGGCTTTCACAGATACATCCAGCACACTATCCCCCTGTTTCAGGAAGATTGCAGCCTGCTCCAGACGTATCAAACGCATAAAATCCTGCGGACTTTGGCCCGTAAGAGTCTTCAGCCTACCATAGAAAAGCGTTCTGCTCATCGCCATCTCTCTACAGAGTCGGTCGATATTAAAGTCTGTGTCGCTCAGATGAGCCAACACCAAACGGGTAGCTTTATCTACAAAAGCCTGGTCTTGCGGATTCAGAACAGCTTCTGCCACATTTTCGAATGTCTGGCCTTGCTTATTCAAGACAGTATCATCCTTTTTTTCTTCAGAAGCTCCAGTAGGTTCCAAGTGTTCATCGGAAGAATCAGAACCCACAATCTGCTCGGAAGAAGCAGACTCAGAAGCAACCTCTCCTTTAACAAGAGCAAGGCTTCTGTCCATATAATACTGACTCAACCGGCGACGATTCTTCAAAATACTGGCAACCTTACTCGCAAGAATAGCAGTATCGAATGGCTTGGCTATATAGTCATCAGCACCAAGTCCGAGTCCCTCTATCATAAAGTCACGACCAGCCTTAGCAGTCAGCAGGATAACAGGCAGCCATGATGTTTCCTTATTTTCCTTGATGCTGCGACAGAACTCATCTCCGTGCATTCCCGGCATCATGACATCTGAAACAACGATATCACATATCCCGCCCTCTTTCAAATATTTCAGGGCAGCCTCTGCACTCTCCACATCAACTACTTGATAAGAATCACCAAAAGTCATTCTGATATATTTGCGAAGATCTTCATTGTCATCGACAAAAAGAAGTGTATCCGTTGAAACATCAGCATCCTGCAGAACCGCAGAAGACACAGTCTGGCAAGTTTCATCATGCTTATCTTCAGCTAAAGAAGATTCAGTTACAACATTTTTCTTTTCTCCAACAAGCCGGACAGAAGAATCTGTTACATGACCTAATGGCATCTTCACACAGAAAGTAGTACCCTTTCCTTCCTCACTTACGAAACTAAGCTTTCCTCCTAATTTCTCTACAAGCTTTCGTGTAAGCATCAGTCCTAATCCACTTCCCATTTCCTGAGAATTTATCGCATTAGAAGCCCTGAAGAAGGTCTTGAAGATACTCTTAATTTCGACCTTTGGAATACCTATACCTGTATCACATACATGAATCACAGCCATCTTACCTTCAACAGAAGCCGACAACGTAACCTTTCCACCTTGAGGTGTATATTTGATAGCATTCGAGAGAAGATTTTCCAATATCAGATCCATCATTTTGACATCAGAATGAATCTGTTGCTGCGGACACGTTTCAATACACAGTTGAATATGCTTCTCCTGAGCTGCCAATACAAACTTTTCCAACTGCACACGTAAAAGCATCGGCAATTCTATATCTTGCAGGCGAACCTGTTCGGCAGACTGCTCTATCTTTTGGAAGTCAAGCAATTCTGTAACCATCTTCAATAGTTTGTTGCCGTTACGATGCGCCATATCCAAGAATCCACGACTTTTCTCACTCAAGTTGGAATCATTAGCCAGATTATCAAGAGGAGCCAACACGAGACTCAAAGGAGTACGTATGTTATGGGCAGTATTAACGAAAAAATTGATTTTCTCATCATAATACTTTCGCTGTAAGCGCTCTTTGTAATACTGCCAGACAAAATATAAGATGGCAGCAAAAATACAGAGATAGATAATCCATGCCCACCAGGTATTCCACCAAGGCTGGGCTATATGAATTTCCAAAGTTGTTTCTCCCAATTCTCTACCATTACTTCTGCAGATAGCCTTTACATGAAGCACATAGCTGCCCGAAGGCAAATTTACAAATCGTACCAACTGATTAGAAGATGGTTTACTCCAATTACGGTCGTATCCTTCCAAATAATATTGATATTGAATATCATACTGGTATTGATAATTGATACTCTCGAAAGAAACAACCAGCGTATTCTCATTATGGCTAAGACTCAATTTGCCTTCCTTCAACATTTCAAAGAGACATTCATTCCAGTAATCGGAACGTTCGACACCTTCAACCTCAACACTATGAATACGAAGTGGAGCGGCATAATTCAAACCTTTGGCAAACATAGGAGTCAAAGCGACAACTCCATCGTTGCTGCCAAAAAGCACCCTGCCATCTGTAGTACACGCAACAGACATTCGGTTATACTCACGTTCCATTCCCTTAAAGATGTTGAGGTTTACTATCTTCCCCTGTTTCATGAACGCCAAACCTTTATCCGTACTGATCCACAAATTGCCATTAATACCTTTTATAAGTCCATAAACAGTATTAGAAGGCAAAGCGTCCTGATTAGTATAACGCTTAAACTTCTTTGCCAGTAAATCATAATCATAGAGTCCTCCTCCATCCGTTCCAATCCAGATATGACGGGAATCCTGAAAAGCCATACTGTTGACAAACAAATTAATGTCTTTTTCGGGATACTGTTCAGAATAAAAGAAACGACGAGGATGCAAAGGTTCGCGCTTATCAATCAAATAGCCTCCATGCGAAGTTCCTACAGCAATAAAACGCTTATCCAGTGATTCCGTGATGCATTGCACTTCGTTGACAGGCAGATAGAATACCGACTTTCCCGTTCCATTCAAATTATATTTATCTGAAGGGAAACAAGCCATATCTCCATCCAAACATCCCACCCAAATATTACCATCGCTATCAGTAAAAAGACTGAATACGTAATCACTCTTCAACATTCCTGTTTCCACAGAATAAGCAAGCATACTAGTGCCATCAGCATGAACCTGATATACGCCATTACCATAGGTACCAACCAGAATTCTGCCGTCTACAGTCTGACAAATCGTAAGCGCCACCTTATTATATAATCCATGATGCCAAAGACGAGTCTGCGCATCATAAACACTTACTCCTTTATCTGTGGCATACCATATTTTCCCATCACGGCTTTGGAAAACATCGTTCACACAATTATCTATCAGTGATTGATTGTTGAGATATTCATGTGTGATATATTCCAATGTATGTTTCATTGGTATCGCCAAATCTACTCCTCCCGAGTAAGAGCCTGTCCATAAATCGCCAAAACGATCGCAGCACAAGGTATATAATCCATTTCCATTCAGTACGTTACCAGGACGTCCATCTGTATCAAGCAAGAGCTTGGTTTGTTTATTCGAACTGTCATAAGCATATATTCCTGCTCCATCTACAGCCATCAGAAGAGTCTGCTTATCATATAAAATGATTGAACGTACGGGAATTTTAGGAATGTTTTGCAAAGATTGGAAATCAGCAGATTTTATCAGCTTCCAAGTACGATCATCCATCACTTTAACTCCTTCGTGAAAAGTACCCAGCCAGATACGATGTCCCACAATATCATGATAAGAGGATACTACAGAACTGCCACTAATCTTCTTTTCTAACTTCCGGGCAGACATCGAATAGCAATAAACATCTTTAAAAGTTCCTATCAAGAGTTTCTGACCTATAAATTGGATATGATTAATATAGGTATTTTTCAATACAAACCTACCCTTAGCTGTCTCCCGAACTATCTCCTTTCCATCAGTAGCTGCTGATAAGCAATAAATGCCTCTATCCATAGCTAACCAGAAATTACCCTTTTCGTCTACCAACAGTTCGTTCAACACGATACTTCCACCTAAAATTTTCTGAAGATTACATTTCAAAACAAATGTATCTTTCCTCTTATCATATATATACACCTTTCCCTTGTTGTCGTAGGCGTAAATCAGATGTTGCGCATCCTTAGTCAGTTTAATACTTCTACCACAAGCATCACTATACGGCATCTCTGTGTATAAAGTATAATTGGTAACTTGTTGCCCATTATATCGGTCAACTCCACGCTTAGTACTTATCCACATGGCACCATCCTCTGCCTCGACAATAGAATAAACACGAGGGCTGGAAAGACCATTGTCTGTATTGAGATTGGAAAGCATGAACATATTTCTGGAAATATGCGCATATGCCTGAAGAGCCGATGCCAACAGCAGCAATATAATTAGAGTACAGGATTTATATCGTTTCATAATTCTTTCATTGATCTTATTTGGGGACAAAGATAATACAAAAAAATGAAAAACAAATAGAATAATGAGATAAAATGAAAAAAATCTATTATCTTTGCAAGATATTAATATAAAGATATAGACTATGATCAAAAGATTATTATCCTTTCTAGACGCATCGCCAGTGAATTTCCTGGCAGTAAAGAATATCTCCGAGGAATTGGAGAAGAACGGGTTCCGCCGTATGAACCCACAGGAGCCTTTGGGCAAGATTGAAGCGGGTGAAAAGTTCTTCGTTACCAAGAACGACTCTTCCATCTACGCCTTCCAAATCGGAAAGAAACCTTTGGCAGATGCCGGTTTCCACATGATCTGCGCCCACTGCGATTCGCCTACCTTCCGCATCAAGCCAAATGCAGAGATGCTTTGCGAGGGCGGTATCGTAAAACTGAATACCGAGGTTTATGGTGGTCCAATCATGGCAACCTGGTTCGACCGTCCGCTCACCCTGGCAGGTAGAGTTATCGTGAAGGGCGAGAATGCGATGAATCCCCAGACGCTCCTTCTTCATGTGAAGCGCCCATTGCTGCAGATCAGCAATCTCGCTATCCACTTCAACCGTCAGGTGAATGATGGTGTGAAGTTGAGCAAGCAGAAGGATGTACTCCCTATCCTCGGCATCATCAATGATGAACTGGAGAAGGGTAACCTCCTGATGAATGTGATAACCGACGAACTGAATATCCTGAAAGAGGATGTTCTTGATTTCGATCTCTACCTGGCTGATGCCACTCCAGCCTGCACCTTCGGTGTACACGATGAGTTTATCTCTTCAGGCAGACTTGATGACCTGTCTATGTGCTGGGCTGGCATAGAGGCGATGATTGCATCTGATGCCAATGATACCACCCAGGTTCTCGCCATCTTCGATAATGAAGAGACGGGGTCTCAGACCAAACAGGGAGCCGGAAGTCCATTCCTTTCATATATGCTCCAGCGCATCGCTCTGGCACAGAGCCATACAGAAGAGGCTTATTATCAGGCAGTAGAGCGTGCCTTCATGATTTCAGCCGATAATGCGCATGCCTGGCATCCTAACTATAGCGAGAAGTTCGACCCTACGAATCATCCTAAGTTGGGCGGTGGTCCGGTCATCAAGTTCAATGCAGCCCAGAAGTATGCGAGCGATGCTGTATCAGCAGCCATCTTCGCCAACATCTGCGATGCAGCCAGTGTACCATGCCAGCGTTTCGTAAACCACAGCGATGTAGCCGGTGGCAGCACCTTGGGCAACATCCTCGCCTCTTCCATCCCATTGAAGGGTGTGGATATGGGCAATGCCATCCTCGCTATGCACAGTTGCCGCGAAACCGGTAGTGTTATCGACCACGAATATTGCGTGAAGGCTTTCACCAAGTTCTATCAGTTGTAATAAAAAACAAAGAAGGTGTGTCTGTATTTGTGACACACCCTCTTTGATTTTATATATTAACCTTTTCCTTTTATCGTTCCTAATTCTTTCACATTCTTCTCAAATTCATTTCTTTCACCAATAGCTCCATTACGCAGTTTTGCCCGATAATTATATATCGTATTAACTGCATAATGTAGGAAATCTGCTATCTTCGTACTGTCATCAATACCCAGTCTTATCAAGGCGAATACCCTCACCATTGCCGGTAACTTTGTTGCATCGGTAAGATGGATTTGTGCCTCCGGCTTCAGAAGGCTATTGAGGTCTTCCACGAAATCAGGGAACAGATGCAGGAAGACCTTATCGAAATTTGCATAGAGTTCTCCCAACTCGTGTTCCTTCTGTTCACTGCTTCTCGTCATTGAATAAAGTTCCTGATATTCACAGTTCTTTACCATCTTATTGACATGGAGACGCAACTTATCCAGTTTGTCTATATAATGAGAACATGCTCCCAGGAACTGGCCTATATATTCTTCCTTCACACCATTTGACTCATTCAGTTTATCATTCGAAGTCTTCAACATTTCGTTGGTAGCAGAAAGTTTCTTATTCAGTTCCTCCAATTGTTCATTCGTTTTCTTCAGTTCATTTCTCGCTATAGTAACATATTTCTTCTGCTTATTGACATAGAAAGCCAGAACACCTAAAGAAAGAACCAGAAGGCTGACACAGATGATGGCAAAGACAAGACGCTGGTTTGCCTTCTTGAGCTGTGCCTGATAATTATGATCGATGGTACCAAGCACTGGCGAAATCTGCCAACTGCGAATACGCGTACTAAAACTCTTATTGGCATTCCAGGAGAAGTTGATATATTTATAAGAACGCTCAACATCTCCCTCCTGACTCAGAATATCGGCGAGCATCCAGAGCGAAGCCTGATCATTGATAGCACACTTCACATCACATATGGCAGATTTTAGCAACCAATATTTCTGCATTTCTTCGTTTTTCAAAGAACGGTAAATCAGATAGCGATAGTAGGCTACGATGCCGTATTCATGACTCCCCTCCTTACATAAATTCAACCGTTCATCATTCACCTTCAGTGCTTCATCCCATTTATTCTGACTGGTAAGCATCACCTCTTTACGCATGAGATAATCTTCGCTATGATGTGGAAGGATAGCAAACAAAGTATCCCGATATGCATTCTGACGACTAAAGAAATTCTGACTTAAACCAGTATCTACATGCATATTAGAAAAGCCCAACTCACCATAGACATGGTAATAGGCGATGAAATAATCTTTCCGGTTCGATTCATCCAATGTCTTTTTATCTATATGATTGAGCACCTCCAAAGCCTCAGCAAAAGCTCCGGCAGTAGAATACTGTAAAGCTAACTGGCTTTTCAATCCAGCAACTTCAGCCGGCAGTCCTTCCTTCTGAGCCAATACAATGGCTTTCTGAATATAAGCCACAGCAGAATCGCTCTGGTAGGACTTATATTCAGAACAAATCTTGCGATAAGTATTGATGAGCAACTTCGGATTATTCTCCTGATGAATCAATTCCTTCAACTGAGCGATGCTACTTTCTTTCAGTTTGGTATAGTGCTGGGATTGCTCTATAGCCCGATCAAGTTGGGCATACAGTTCACTGATGCTTTCCTTTTGAGCAAAGCATGATGTAAGTGTAGCGAAACACCAGATATACAATAGAGATAATAATCTTTCTATCATTAGCTGATAATATTTTGTTGTATAGGTATCATTAGAACCAGCCCTTACTGCTGTATAGGACATTCAAGAGACAAAGGTATAGTTTTTTGGGCATATTTCCAAATTTTCTTTCATTTTTTTGATTTTCTTTTTTACGTTTGTTATTCTTACATCCTTGCACCTCCCCCAAAAAGGCTGCCCCAAAAAGTTTGGAGCAGCCTTAAACAAAGCTTTATACCCTAAATTATTTAAACTAAAACCTAAAATGCTTATGAATATCAACCTACAACTTATTTCTTTTCTACTTTGAGAACTGCCTTGTCTACACCGGCAGTCAAGTCAACTGTAAGAACGTATGTCTCGCCATCCTTCAGTTCTACTCCATCTTTCAGGTAAACATTGCCGTTGTCGTGACCGTTACCGTCACCGATGCCGAACACCTCGCTATCAGTTGAGATGAGATGGCTGTTATCCTGACCCTTGAACTCAATACCCCAGTTTGCCTGACCGAAGAACTTGAAGTTTACGTCAGTAGCTCTGAGTTGCTTGCCTACGGTGAGTGTAACCTGATATACCTTATCCTTGATTGGAGTGAGACAGACGTCAGAGTCAACACCTGTCCACCAGCCATGATTTACAGCCTCCCAAGTTGGCTTGTTGACACCTTCATTACCGATGATCCAGAGTGCACCAGTACCATCGCCATTCAGTGACATAGGCTCACTTCCATTCATTGTCCAGATGCGGAATGACTTATGGGTGAAGTCTGCCAAAATAGTATATCTGCCGGTAATAGCCTTGAAAGTATAGCTTCCATCCTCTTCTTTCTGGAACCAGTCGCTGTCATAATACCAGTCATCTGGCAGATTATTGCCGTTGATAGTAAGGTTACAGGTAGCACCTTGCTTGATATCACCCACCCAAGTCTTGCCTGCATCAGAATCGGCAAAATCGAGGATAGTAACCGGCAATACATCGGTAGGACCAGCCGTATAGTTCTTGGCATCGAAAGTGACAACTACATCGCTCATATTCTCAGAAGTGAAGTTGAAGTTGCCTGTTTCTCCCAAACTGATATCCTTACCTGTGCTGGAACCGAAGACAAACTTTCCATCCTTCGTTGCAAAATATCCCTTGAAGGTCTTCTTACTGCTAGGAAGAACAGCCTGATAAACAAAGTCGCTTTTCTCTGTCATGTCATATTTAACACCATCAGCACTCACAAACTGCAGATTGTTGAAATGAGGGCGCTTGATATCAAACGACAAGGTCTCTGTATTCGATTTGGTTGATACATTCTGCAGAGTAAGTTGAATGTCCACCTTTCCATCAGGAACATTCTGTGCATAAGGCACTTTCAGTTTGACTGTATATTCACCAGCCTCCTTGGTACGGATGGTAGTTTCATCTACACTCTGCCCACTAAACAGGAGGTTTGCTTTCAAGGTAGAGAGAGCCACGCCTCCATCATCCTTGCAGTTTACTTTCACCTCCACTTCATCACCCATCCATACAGCTGCAGCAGGAGCCGTATAGCTCATCACTGGATTACCGGCAGGAGTAGGCGCACTGTAATCATCTTCGCCGCAAGATGCCATCAGTGGCAGGGCGAGCAACGCCATGATATAATATCTGATATGTTTCATAATGGTCGTATCTTTAATGAATCACTTACTATAGTTTATGGATTACTTATTCCACTTGCAAGAAATCACACCATTAGCAGGAACATTGCAGGTAAAATTATGAGTTCCATCACTGAGATTGATTGACTTAGCCTCATCTCCCTCGTTGATAATGACAGCAGCATAACTACCATCAGGATTAACAAACTCAGCATGTGTAATCTTGCTGTCATTAACGGTGCGGGACGTATTACCAATGCGAACCGCACCAGGAGCAACGACACTAGACATGTGGTTGATGATGTAATAATGAGAATTGTAGCTCAACTGGTTGTAGCCATTCTGATTGATATCAATAGCACCATAGCAGGTCTGGCATCCACCATCCAGGTTAGGTCCCATCTTATTGTCAAGCATCAGATTCCATACAAGCACAGCCTTGCAATACTGGTTTACCGTAGCGAGCGCCACATTCTTCATATCCGCCATCAGTCGTTTACTCAAGTCACGTCCGTTATTCCAGGTTCCGATACTGGTTTCCGAGAATATCAGTTCCTTGTCAGGACGCTGGTTGTGGATATCAGTCAACTCGCTGTTGTTGCCGCCATAATCATGATAAGCAGCACCTACAACCAGCTCTGAGCCCTCAAAGTTATCACCGATAGCATTGTAGAGTTTCACAGGATAATCTTCCTGATCGGCAATCGTGTCATAGTTGTAATTGTGATCGAAGACATAAATCTTGGTCTGCAGGTTATTCTTCTTAAACTGCGCTGCCAATTCCTTTACGAAAGGAGCCTCTTCCTGCCAAGGCATATAGAGAGATGCACAGTTTGCTTTGTTCAATGGCTCATTCTGAGGACTAACAG
>ULXA01032034.1_pt1 | contig 20266 bp, 5 predicted proteins | sample 1960861 | NCBI WGS metagenome assembly ULXA01 (sample SAMEA4835827, study PRJEB28245) | human gut metagenome | biome: gut microbiome; material: fecal sample | place: Denmark | collected 2008
GTTTCGGAGGACGGCTATCACACGCCCGTCAAAGTTACGCACAGGGTGGTGGATGCCCATAATGTAGGCAGTCTGGTCCTTTTCACCGTATACTGTGCCGTAGTTCAGCGGATACCGATAGCCCGTACCGTCCGTAGAGCCAATAGGCATAACGACCTTGACTCTGGCGTATTTACCGAGCAATTTGTATTCACCACCGAGATAAAAGTTACTATGCACTTATTATATATAAATTGCAAAAGCAATACAAGGCTTTCGCAAAGAAAATTCAAAAAGCCGTAAAACTTGGCGAAAAAAAAGCAGCCCTCCGGGGCAGGTGAGAGCCTGCACCCAAAGGGCGTTCTATATTATATACATTATATACAGGAGCCTGTCCGGCGGCGGGTAACAAAAATGGCGTACCCGAAGGTACGCCATTTTCATTTAGGAATGGGGGATTAACCACCCAGCTGCTGAAGCAGGTTACACAGTTCGCCGATTACTTTGTCGGTGTCGCCTTTCAGCATATTCAGCACGGTGCCTACCACATCGGTAATGGAGCTGTTGTCAGATCCACCGATCAGGGAGCCTACCAAGCTGGCTACTGTGTTGTAGTTATCCTTGTAGTTGACAACTTCAACCAGGTACCGCAGCACGGCAATCAAAGTCTCAGAGGCGTCGCCCTTTACAAACACGCGCGTGCCGTAAGTGGCAGCCTGAGAAGCATCGGTCATCACCTTGCCGTGGCTTGCCAGCTGGAACCAGTCAATATCCATCAGTTCCAGACCCAGGGGTTTACCCTTGATCTTGATCATGCCAAGCACCTGATTCAGCAGGGGAACAATGTTGTCCACGCCGATGATGGGCTTCAGCATAGCGGTCAGATCGTACAGGTCAATGTTCAGATCCAACTTCAGGCCAACCTTAGCCAGTAAACCATTCAGATCCACTTTGAAGGCCTTGAATACCTGAGTCAGTACGGTGTTCACATTCACGATGGGCTTCAAAGCATCCAGCAGAGCGGAAACCGGTGTAAACAGGTTCTCGATCAGCTGCAGCAGGCCGTCGTTGGCAATGAACAGTGCCAGGTTGGGCAGCATGGACATCAGGGTCTGCAGCGGTGCATTCAGAATGTCCTCTACCTTATCCCACAGGGAGTTGACAATATCCAACAGGATGTTGTCATAGGCCTTGCTGATGTCCTCTCTGTACTGATACTGGGTCTTAATGTTGTAGCAGCCGAATGCCTCCAGCAGCGGAACGACCACGGAAGAGTAGCCGTTGGAGCCGGGGATATGAACGATGTTGAAGATGCCCAGAGAAGCATCATTCAGCAGTACATCCAATACGCCGTAGAACGGACGCATTACAGCAGCCAGTGCATTAAAGAAGCTATCCTTATCCTTTACGCCCCACTTAAGAGCGGAGGTGTTGACCTTGGACCAGGAGGAGGCGGAGCCGATTACGGCAGCCGCATTCGCGAAGGTCTTGCCATAGGACTCATCGGTGAGCAGCTTGGCAACGGTCTTGGTAGAATAGTCAATGCCGGTCTGAGCCAGCAGGGCGGTCAGGTTGGTGGAGTCGTTGATCTTCACACCGTCCAGTGCCTTGCCGATGCCGGTGATCATGCCATTGATGGTGCTGTCCTTAAAGGCAGCGTCAGCGATCAGCTTGTTCAGATCAGCCAAGCTACCGATCAGGCCATCCAGCATAGGCGGAATGTTCTTCAAGAATTCTTGATCCACAGTGGAGGGATAAGAGAACTTGTAGTCCTTGGTCTGGTATTCGCTGTAATTCCAGAACGCGTTGGTGGGATTCTCCTGGAGCAGATAGAACAGCGCACGGATGATCTGGTCTGCGGAGGAGGTGCCGATCTGGTCAAGTACCGCGTTGATGATGGACTTGTAATCCTTGATCGCGTCGATACCGCCCAAAATGGACTTCAAACCGCTGATGTTCTTGGTCAGCAGGTTGGCTACATAGCGGAGCACGGCGATCAGCGTTTCGCCCTGGTTTGCAGTAACGTGCTTTCTATTATAATAGCCTTCGCTGTTCTTTGCAGCGCTCTTGACCGTGCTGACTGTGCCGTGGCTTGCCAGGGTACCCCAGTCGATCTTGGGCAACTGAATGTTGATTTTCTTAGACTTGAGCAGTTTGTTCACCAGCGGAACGATGGCGTTTTGGATGTCGCACTTGTTCAGGTGGTTCAGATTCAGGTGAATGTTCACACCCAGTGCGTCCTTAACCAGGTCGTTCAGTGACTTGCCGGCCAGAGCCTTGACAATGACCTCAACATCTACGCCGTTCTTCTTCAGTACCGGAAGGAGAGATGTTACCGGCGACAGAAGATTGTTGACGAGCTGTGCCAGGCCATTATTATCAATGTAGTATGCCACATTGGGCAGTACTGCGGTGAGGGTATCGAACGGAGCGTCCAGTACCTTGTTCAGGAAGCCTACGATGGGATTCAACACATCCGTCAGTACGCTGTCGGTAGACTTCTTAATGTCTGCCTTGTACTGCTTGTAGGTCTTCACGTTGGGGCACTCCAGTGCCTCCAGCAGCGGAACGATGGCACTTTCGTAACCATTGCCGCCATAGATGCTCAGGGACTTCACATCCTCGATCACTTTGTACAGGTTGATCTCCAGTACAGAGGTCTTGGAATACTTGTCAGAGCCCTTGATGCGAATGCGCAGTTTGCCATTCTTCAGCTGTACGGTGTCCTTAGAGGAACCGAAGTTCAGGTTCTTCACCAAATCGGTAAGGATCTGGCCAACGGCCAAGTCGTCGCCTGCCAGCAGCAGAGACAGTACGCCGTCCAGCGGACGCAGGATCGCAGCCAGGCCGTTTACAAAGCCCTGCTGTGCCTTTGCGGAGCCATCGGTGAAGCCCCAGTTGATGTTGCCCAGCTTCTTCCAGCTCTTGGCGTTTTTGATCGCCTTAGCTGCGGAGGAGTAGGTCTTGCCGTAGCTGCCGTCCGTCAGGAGCTTAGCTACGCCCTTCTTGCTTACATCAATGCCGGCATAGCCCAGGTAATCCTTGTAAGGATCAATGGCGCCGTACAGTGCGGAAGCCAGCTTGGTCAGGTTGGCGTTGGTGAAGATCAGGGAGCTAACCAGGTCTTTCAGGTTATCCTGCTTCACTACATCCAGGCCGGCCAGCAGACCGATCACGGAGGTGACCATGGTGTCCAGATCGCCAACAGCGTCGCTGGCGTCCTGTGCGGTCACACCGGCGGGATAATAGAAGCCGGTGGTCTTTTCCTGTACATACTGGAGGAAGGTCCAGTAAGCAGTGGTGGGATCTGTGGTCTTGGCGATCACAGCGTTGATGATGTTCAGCAGATCCTTCTTGGTCAGGCGGCTGATCATATCCAGCACTTGGCTTATGGAAGGATTGTCGATCACGACTTTCAGCAGATCAATGATCTGGCGAATTTGCAGTACATCGACCACCAGGTGGGTCAGGTACTTCAGAACAGCCTCTGCATTCTTGCAGTTTGCAATGTCCTTAAACAGGGTGGTGGGCAGTTCAAAGCCGAAGTTAGCCAGCTGGCTGTTTACAGCGTTGATCACGGTCACATCGTTGATGCCCAAGCCAGCCTTGGTTGCGCTCTTCTTCAGCAGGCCGGTTACAAGGGCAATCGTCTGCTTATTCTGCGCGTTTTGATCCTTGTCGTCCGTATTGGTCTTAAAGATCAGGCCCAGTATCGCGGAGAACCATGCGTCGTTCTTTGCCATAGAGGGCATCAGGTTGGACACCTTTGCGCTCAGAATGTTGGATACGCCGTGGATCTCCTTGTACAGCGGGTAAATGGCGGCAGTCGCCACATTGTTCAGGTCCTTGTTCATCACAATGGACAGGCCCTTGATCAGGTTGGTCAGCACGGAGACAGGCTTGCTGTAGAAGCCGTCCAGCAGCTTGCTGATGGGGGTGAGAATAGCCAGCAGGCCGGTTGCGCCGTCCTTTACGCTGCCCTTTGCATACACGCCCAGGCTAAAGCCCTGGGCTTTTTCCAGATCCTTAAAGATGGGGTACAGTACACCGTCATAGTAACCGGCATCCTTGGTCAGCACGCCGATCAGATCGGTGATGATGCCCAGGCTCTCGCCGAAGTTCTGGAAGAACTTGGTGTTGTTGCCTGCGCGGAAGCCCCAGTTGATCTTAATGTTGGTGGCGCCGGTCCAGCCGCTGGTGCTCTTGTCCAAGCGAATGGCGTTGTGCCAGGTAGGCAGGCTTGCCAGCTTCTTGGCGGCGGACTTGTTGGTCAGGTGATTGCTCACTGCGTGGGGAGAAATCAAGCCCTTCAGCGCAGCAGCCAAAATGTTGTAGTGGTAAGCACCGGTCTTGCTGGTGTAGTACACCGGCTTGCCGGCCTTATTCTTCTTCTTGTACAGCTTCTGGTTGCCGTCGTAGAAAACATTCAGGCCCAGAGCGTCCTCGTTCACCAGATAGTAATCAATTACATTCTCCAGTGCAACATACATCTGAACTACCAGATTGGTCAGATGATCCTCAGTGTAAACCTTCTTGTCTGAGGTATCGGTGGGCTTCTTGTCCCCGTCGTTCAGGAAGTTTAAGGTCTTATTGAGCATCTTCAGCATCGGGTTGGTGTTATCGCTGCCCAGGATGTAAGAACCAAGGCTTACCAGACCGCACAGGATGCCGGGGGTGGTGTTCAGGTTGAAGTTGTTCAGTGTGGAGTTCTCCAGCACCTTGGACAGTGCGGAGTCCAGATTGGACAGCAGAGAAGCGCCGCTCTTACTGGAGGTCTTGGGTACCTTTGCCCACTTGGGCTGGGTCTGGATCTTTGCCATCTTGCCGTTCACTTTCGGGAAGCTCACGTCGATGGTGTTCTTGGTCTTGGTGTCCATGGCCTGGATCACATTCACCAGCTGACCGATGTTGGACAACAGGAAGTAAGCACTTTCGGTGCTCAGACCAACAAACTTGGAATCCTTGTTATACACGCCCATTACGAAAGAGGCCTTGTCGTTGTACTTCAGCTGGAATACGCCGTTGAGTACATCGCTGATGGTGCTCTTTTCGCCCAGACCGCCCATAGCGCGGATCAGACCGGTGATGATGGGCAGGTTGGTGGTGATCTTGTTGTCGGTGGCGGTCACATCATTGAGCAGGTCAATGATGGCGTTGAACCAGTCGTTCACAAAGATGTTTACAAAGCAGTCCAGAATCTTGGCCGGCTTGCCGCCGTCTGCCAGGTTCTTAAAGTTAACCAAAGACTGGTTGTAGAAGAACGCTTTGTCGCCAACGGTATCGCTCTTAATCTTATAATCGCTATAAGACCAGTCGGAAGCCTTCTTGGTGTTGTCAGCGCTCTTTACATCATATTTTTTAATGAAGTTCTTGCCCATAATGTCCAGAATTTTGGGCAGGGCAACGAAGAGGTTGTTGACGCCGTGGTTGTAAACGGTGCCCTCTTCCTTGGTCATGGCGCCACTCTTGGCGTCTTTTTCACCATAGGCAGCCACATACTGATCCACAGCAGCGGTGAAGAAGGTGGCCAGCTCGGACACAGCCTCATTCACGGCAGTGGCAGCGTCGCCGGTGAGCTTCAGTGCATCGGCAATGCCGGATGCCTTGGCACCCTGCAGCGCCTTATCGGCTGCATAGATGTTCAGGATCACCGGGGTCTTGGTGTCATCGTACTTGCCGGTGGTGGGGTCACCATACACCTGGCTGACGATCACATCTTTGCCGTCGGCATCCTTGCCATACTCAACACCGCTGATGTTGTAGTATGTAAAGTCATAGTTGGTGTCGCCGATCAGCCAGTGCATCAGGGTGGGCAGAACCTCGTTCAAATCCCAGCTCAGGCCGCCGCCCAAACCGACGGGGCTGCCAACGCTCTGGCCGTATTGATCCATCAGACCGCTCAGCAAACCGCCCAGGAAACCATTAAAGGGATCACCCTCCTGGTTGAATACCATGGGGATCAGCACTTCGTCAATCACAACGGTCAAAACAGGCAGCAACTGCATAATGGTTTCAACCGGGTGCTCGTACAGGTTCATCCATATATCGGTGAGCGCACCCTTCAGGTCAACCTTGGACTCTACCAGTTTGTAGACCACTTCGTTCATAACCGCATTACCGGTGAGGTGCAAGCCTGCGATGGTTACGCCTTCCTGATCCTCAGGATCCAGCAGTACCATGTACTGATTGATGGCGTTGTTTACAGCAGCAACAGCAAAGGAATCCTTAAAGCCGTATTTCGCGAAAGAATACTTTCTGCAAGAATTAGAGATAACCTTGGCGTCGGTAATCTCAAAGTAGAAATCAACGGCCTCGTCAACGCTCTCTTTCAGTTCACCACTGTAGAAGGTCTTTAACAGATCTTGGTTGATGGTGGCGATCACATCTTCGGGGGACATGCCGCCGACAGTTTTGTTCTCCATCAACGCTCTGCGGTAAATACCCTCGGTACGCGTATCCAGATCCTCGCTGCTCCAGTAGGTGGCCATTGCCGGCTTGGTTACAGGAGCAATGCCGTCCTTTGCATAGTCACCGTTCAGGTAAGCCTGGAAGGTGTCACGGCTGGAACCGATTTTTGCGCTGCCGCCGGGCACATTCTTGTTCATGTCCGCACGCAGGGCTGCTACGGTAGCGTCATCCAGCTGCGCAGCATAGTACTCGCTAACAAAGGCGCTATCGCCGTTGTTGGCCAGTACGGCAGCACCGATCTTGCAAGCGGTTGCCAGTGCAGCATCGTCATCCTTGATGGTGTTGTAGTCCTTTTTGGCCAGCTTGCACAGATAAGCCTTGGCGGCCTCTGCCAGTTCACTGCTTGCCTTGTCGGTCTGATACTGGAGCAGCACATACCAAATCGCTTCGCTCATGGTGCTGACTTTCTTCTTGCTGCCGGCTTCTTCGAAGTAGGCGGTGAAGGTGTCAAAGCACTTAGCTACATCCTTGAAATCGTCCAGAGCAATCAAGTCGTCTACTTTGTACGATTTGTCCTTGTAGGTAACGGTAGCTTTCTGGATGTCTTCCAGGGTGTCCAGGCTGCCTTCAGCAGTACCCAGCACCTCGAGCACTTTGTTCAGTGCGTCATAGGCAGCGCTCAGGTCTTCCTGCTGCTTAGCCTGTTTCTCGGGGAACTGCTCCAGCAGGGCGGACAGATCGTTCAGCGTGTCCTCGCACCATTTGGCCAGTTCTGCGTCGCTGGACGAAATGTTGTTGATGCAAAAAGAAAACAGCTGATAAAAGCTCATCTTCGCATCTTTCTCGTCCAGGTAGGCATACGCCACATCGGAATACCCTTTCTGGTAACCGTCAATGATGTCTGCCTTATTCATGGGGCTGCTCAAAAGATTAAGCAGCGTGGGAGACACACCCATGATCAGATCACTGATCGAGGTGGTGTCGGTGACGGTCATCCCCAACTTCTCCTCAAGTGCCTTTTTGACACTCGGCTGATTGAGCAATGCCGGAACATAGGTGTCTACCAGTTCCGTCAGTGCGTCAAAGGTGGAATCGGCACTTGTGGAGTTCTTCCAGATGCCCTTGTCTTTGTCCGCTGCAAATGCAGTGAACCCGACAGAGCAGGTGGTGACCATCATTACTACAGCCAAAAATAGGCTGAGTAACTTTTTGCCCGTCTTCATAATTCATCTCTCCTTCTGATATGTTGACGAACTTGTCGTTTTGGATTCGCCTGGGCAGCGCACCCTTTTAGCGGAGGATGTGCTTGCAAGTTGCGTTAACAATTTGTTCACAATTCCTCTGCTAAAAGGGCGCAGGATACCCACGCGTACAACAAATACAGTATATTTATACCAAATATAGAACGGCAAGTCAATAGGTTTCCGAAAACTTTTTAACAAAATGTGAACGGGTGGGCAAAATTTCCCGATTTATAGCGAAATTCCGGCACAACATTTTTTTGCTTACTTATATATCAAGCCATGTTTGGCCCGGCCGATGGACCATGTTTGGTCCGGTCGATGGATCTGCGCTGCATTCTTATCTTGGATTTGCGTGGAGGATCAGGGCGCGTTTATCGTTATTGCTGCATTCGACAACTGCTGACAGAAATTCCACCGGTTTTGGAGGAAAAATTGTGGAAAATCCTGTGGAACTTGTGAAAGTTTCCCGCCGTTACGCCAAAAAATCGATGGTGTAAAGGGGCACACCTTTGCGTGTGAAAATCTCGCGTAAAGCACATGACCTTTACAAGTCGAAACTTGCAAAATAATGGGCATTGCCTTTTAACTAAGCGATAAAATATGAACAAATTGTTAATTTCGTGTAAATTAAATTTGTCCGTTCGCACAAAAAACGGCCGCTCAAATTGTGCAACATTCCGAAAATCAGAAAAATCCAGGCTCTTTATTGATTTTTGGTGGCCATCGTGTTTTAATAAGAATGCGATAAATGTGTTTCTATGCGCATTTTCATAATGTATGGCGTCTGGCTGCAATGCCTTCATCCTGAATATCGGATTGCCCGATGGTCAGAGGATGGGACGGCGCGTACACGCAACCATTTATTCGTAAGAATTACAAATTACTATGGAGGTAAAAATTAGTGAAAGCTAAAAAGTTTTCCCGCAAGTTGCTTGCGCTCTTTTTGGCGGTCTTGATGGCGATGAGCTGTTTCTCCGGTGCTATGGTCGCTTCCGCGGCTGAGGCTTCGGCAAACACGAAGTACCATGACCAGGACTTGGACTTCAACTCACTGGGTTGGCCCATCCTGAATGATGAGCAGGCCTGCACAGCCCTTTTGGACTTTGTGGATCTGACTCTTGCTCAGGCAAACATCGCACCGATGAATATCGACCTGAGCATTCTTGGTAGCATCTCCATCAAACTGGGCAGCGTGGATGAGGTACTTGAAACTGTTCAAAATCTGGACAAATTCCTGAACGACAAGTCCGGACTGCTTCTGGTGGCCGGCGATGCCCGCTATGTAGATTTGAGCGCAGTTAACGGAATGTCCCGCAGCAAAACTTCCTCTACCGATATTGTACGCGGTATTGTGAAGCTGGTTCGGAACATTTCTTCCGACGGGGGTCCTGAAGGCGCCAACGGCAACATCGTAAAGAAATTGCTGCGCGGCGAACTCAAATTGGGTGTCGTCAGCAGCTTCTTGGATGTTTACAAGACCCTCGGCGACCTGATCGGTATGTCCAGCGGCTACCAGCGCAATATGGTATATAATATTGTTCAGCAGCTGGTTCTGGAGAATACCGGTTGGTTTACTGCAGAGGAGAAGGCGCAGATCCGGAACAATCCCAGTCTGGAGACCAGCAAGCTGGATTCCATCCTGCTTGATAAGCTCTCCACCCAGTTGCTCAGCAACATTACCGCACAGATTACATACGCCGACGGTACCAATTCTCGAGACAGATACGCACAGTATCTGGAGAAGGGTTCCGCACCGTATATTGACACGACCAACCTGCATTATGTAACGCAGGAGGATCATGACAAGAACGGCGAGGCCATCGGTAATGTATATCTGTTCCGTTATCAGGATCAGAAGCTGGAGCTGAAGCCCACAGATACGCTGTTTGACTTTGGCTTCCAAGCCTTTGAGATGGCGTGGAACACCGCCTTGAAGGATACGCTGGGCCAGTTGAATTCCGGTGTGGGCGGTTACGACTACAATTACTATATGTGGTACACCGGTGCCACGACCCACAACACGGCTTGGGACTACAGCAATGTAGCCAACAACTACGGCGCTGCCGATGTGCAGGCTTGGGCCGCTTATGAGTGCCAAAAGGCTGCAAAGGACCTGAAGCCCGGCCAGACCCTTGGCGAAGAGTACAAGGATGCGGCTTCCTATCTGGCTTACATCAAGGCGGATCTGGAGAAGTACAACAGCCGTGACCTGGTGAAGGCTCCTACCTACACCTGGAGAGATATTGACTCCACCACCCTGTTCAACAAACTGCGTTTCAGCCCCATGTCTGTTTACTACTTTAAACAGGCAACCGGCCCCCTGAACTGCAGCTTTGCTGAGACCGGTATGAAGAACATTGAGGCATTCATGGCAAATGATTACAGCAGCTACAGCTCCATGCTGGCAGCGCTGAATGATTTCCTGGTTGCCGCAGTAAAGGACTTCCTGCCGAGTTATGATGCCAGCGGTCTGACGAAAGTAAATTCCGAGGATCCCGGCAATGTAGCGCAGACCCTGGTTGGCAATATGCTGAAGGTGCTGCAGTTCATCTGTGATCAGACGGATGCGAACATTCTCGGCGCCTTCTATCATGAGAACGGCGAGGGCACTGCTCTGACCGAGGCCAATCTGGAGAGCGCGATGATTCCGTTTGCAATTTCTGCACTGCGGAATATCCCCGACTTCAAGAAGGGCATCCACAATGAGGACCTGGACGCTTGCAACGATGCAGAGGGCGTAGCTGCTCTGGCGTTGCAGCTGTATCTGGGCTATGTGCTGCCGGATCACGACTACTCTTCTCTGGTGCAGAAGGGCGCAGACGGTAAGTACGATGTAACCATTGACAATCTGCTGCTGATGGCTCGTGATGCTGTGGGTTATGTAATGAGCCCCTATATCATCATGCACGACAAGGACGGCAACCTGTGGAATCCGGAGACCGCTACTCTGAATGACGGCGTTTCTCTGTTTGATCTGCTGAATTCCGTTGTTGTTTACTATGCCGGCACCGACACCTTTAAGGACGGCGAGCATGGCAAGGGCCTTGCCAATCTTCTGGGCGTTTGCGACACCAACGGCAATTGCCTGGTGAAGATGTCCAACTCCCTGTGGGAGAACATCAATGTGATCGCCAACAAGCTGCTGCCTGTTGCAGGCGTGCTGCAGTATGGCGATTCTGCAAAGAAAGGCGCTTTGAATTCCGAAGAGCTGATCTACACCGATGTGATCCAGGGTATGCTGAATATTGGTGTGGCAGATGCGAACGGCCAGTATGGCGTAACCGGGTTTGTAACCCGTCTGCTGACCATGGTTTCCGCACCGCCCATCAAGAGCGAAGGCATTATCCGCACCGTTTACAATGTATTGGCTGATCTGGTGAACGTTGTATTCGGCGGCCGCTACGGCACAGCCCGTAATGTGGTTCCCGCTGCTGCGACCAACGATCATCCCTTCGACGATCTGCTGCAGAAGGATACCTTTGCCGGTACTTCCAGCAACAGCAGTTACGGCGTACTAGGTACCCTGGTATACAATGTGTATGAAGCCAGCGGCGGTGTAAAAGGCGACAGCGGCAAGACCGATACGATCCTGCCCGGCGCTATGTACACCGTACAGGCTGTGAACAGCCTGATCGGCGGCCTGATCACCACTTTGGCGGATCATAACATGAAGCTGGCTTCCGCTCGTGTGGCAGACAGCAACTTGACCCTCAGCTATGGCGGTGACACCACCACCACAACGCTGACGGTTACCAATAACTGCTACGGTCTGAACCGTGCAGTGAAGAACGCCGAGGGTAACTTCGTTGCTCGTGGCCGTTACAACATTGAGATCACGAATGTGGCCTCCGATAACAGTGCTTGCACCGTAGACTTCTCCAGCAAGACAGTTGTTCCTGAGAAGTCCGCTTCCTTCACTGTTACCAACGGCGGTTTTGATGCAGATACTGTAGTAACTTACACCGTTACTTACAACATTATCGACACCAACACCAACCAGGCCCTCTACACCGGGCTGACCTGCAAGACTTATCAGTTTGTGACTCCGGGGAAGAACTGGTCCGATTCTGTGTATCCGGGCGGTTCTCAGGACGGCAGATTCTCCAATGGTTCTTCCGGTCAGACCTCCGATGGCCAGGCTACCGTGAACAACACCGGTTACTTTGGTAACCCTTACGCGAACCAGAAGCCGTTCCGTGTAAGCTATCCTACCGATATTGTTCTGGCAAGCTCTAACCTGGATGCAGTGAAGAACTACAAGATTCGTCTTGGCTATGACCGTACCCTTCCCGGTTCTCCCGACAAGACTTTGGACGGCGTTTTTGCTTACAGCACCGATTCTGTTAAGGATTCCTTTAACAACAAGACCGTAACTGTAAACAATTCCAACATGATGGCCGCGTTTGATAAGGTCACCGGTGATGTGCTGAACTACGAAAAGGTAGACTACACCACCGATGGCGGTCAGACTTGGGTCAAGGGTGTTGCCGCAAATCAGGTTCCCTCCAACGGCGTATCTCGTGTGAACCACGCTTACACGCTGAGCGAGCTGAACGGCGGCGGCGCACTGGCTGCAGCTGTTAAGGATAGCAACGGTTATTACACCGCTGTTTATCTGAAGAGCGGCTCTGGCGACTTCGCTTACAGCAACTTGCTGGGCAAGGTTTCCGGTGCAACCGGCATTGACGGTCTGTACATCCAGACTGGTTCCGTGACTCTGTCTAAGGACAGCTCCTCTTCCCTGGATCTGTTCAAGTATGATGGTTCTACGGATATTTCTCAGGTATCCAAGAAAGAAGTGAAGTTGAGCTTCTACTGCGGCAACCACCCGGCAACCGGTAGCTTGAAAGTGACCGTTGCTGACGATGGTAACCGTGGCCAGTTCAATAGTGCGTACGATTCTTTGAATAACTACATTAAGAACTACAGACCTTCTGACTTTAAGGATTACGATAAGGCCAGCGGCTCTTCTGCAACCTATGATGCGGCAACCGCTGCTTTGGCTGCCGGCTTTGAGGCCCCCCAGTCTCCGCTGAATCTGTCCACTGCCGGCACTCTGTCCAGTGCGTTCGCTAAGACGCCTGTTACCTCTGAGGTGAAGACCGTGATCGGCGAGCCTGCAACCAAGCCCGTAACTTCCTTGGATCAGCTGCCTGCAGCTCTGGCTGCTTATGCAACGACTGACGGCACTTATTACTATGCTGACAGCGCTATGAGCCAGCTTTATTACACCACGGAGGCTCTGACCGATGCTGATGTAACCGGTGCGACTTCCACCAATGTTGGTGGTCAGGCTTACACCACGGCTACCGATCCCACCGGCCAGACTGTTGTGAAGAGCGGTTCTTCCTGGTACTTCCTGAACGCCCAGGCTTATGCCACCGCATGGGATACCACCTCTTATGAGGCTGCTCCCTATGCGATCAACGGTGCTGAAAAGGAAGGCACCTTCAATCAGGCGAAGTTCGTTTACTACAATGCCAATGGCGTTGCCGTGAGCAAGGACTTCACTGTGAAGCACATGGTGACCGAGAAGTCCATTGTCAACAATGGTAGTGAGGAAACCCGTGCACTTGCCATGCAGGCAAGAGACAAGATGCGCTATGCTGTGGATCAGTGTGCGCAGATGCTGAGCGTTACCGTTGCCGGTCAGATCTTCACGGATGTTTCTTCCATTCGTGACGGTATGACGGACGCCAACTTCGATCTGCCCGAGTACCAGAAGATGGTATCCGTGGCGAAGGATGCTGAAAAGATGTACGCTGCAGATATTTACCTGAAGAGTGACGAGTCCAAGACGGTGCTTGCCACCTGCGCTTGGAACCAGATCGACCAGACCATTGCTGACCTGGCAAACACCAACGGTAATGACGCTGCGGATTATACCTATGCATTCTCCACCAGCACTTCTTCTCTGCTGATTGAAGAGGCTGTTCGTATGTTTAGCCTGTACATGGGCACTGTGACCGAGCGCGGCTATATCGGCGACAAGGTGGAGGCTGAGGTTTCTCACGCCAGCGGCAGCGCTTACAGCGCAATGACCACCACCTGGACAGATTCCGGTAAGGTCGATGCAGACGGCAATGCCATCAAGAATGCTGCAATCGCCACCACCGCGACTTCCGCGAAGTACGGTGCTGTTGAGGGCGGCAAGCTGGTTAACAAGGGCGAGAAGGTTTACACCGACGAGTCCTGGACCAACTATGTGAACGCACTGGCTGCTGCTGTAGATGTTGCGACCACCGGTAACGGCGACTACGCCCATAAGGACGCTGCCACCTATGTTCCGGCTGATAAGGACAACTACACCGCTAACCTGTCTGCTTGCTTCACCGCTTACAAGAACCTGGTAGATGCAGAGAACTCTCTTGAAGAGGGCACAACTGCTCCTCCTTCTGAGGGCTTTGCTGTAACCGGTAAGGTGCTTGCTTTGGCGAATGATAAGGGCGAACTTGCTACTGATGAGTTCACTGTAAGAGGCTGTGATGTGATCATTAACGGCGAGACTGTGGCTACCACCGGTCAGGATGGTACCTTTACCATCCCGGCTCTAGCTAACGGCTCTTACACCGCTACCCTGAGCTATGCTTATGGTTACGATCGCAACGTCACCATTACGGTGAAGGACGGTAATGTGGATCTGGGCAACCTGGGTATGCTTGTCTGCAACTATAGCAAGGACGACTATGTCAATGCTGCTGACTATGCAACATATCTTGCATCCTCCGGCGCATCTCAGGGCGATGATACCTACAACGCAGCATGCGACTATAACCACGATGGTTATGTCAACGCATCCGACTATGCAATTTACCTTGCATTCTCCGGCGCTGAGTTGAGCAACGCAATCTATGGCTAAATCCTAACTTAAAGTACCCGGGCGGTGCTTCGGCACCGCTTGGGTCACACTGATTTTGATTATGAAATTAAACAAACTCAAGAGAACACTTGCTGCTTTCTTATCGTTTGTATTGATTTTGACCTTAACCTCTATAACCCCGCTGGCCGCCCAGGGTACCTTGGGCACCGAGCAGCCCCACCTCTCCTGTACCTTTACGGACAGCGAGGGCCGGGCGGTAGACGGCAATGCACTGTCTGCCGGGGATTATACCGTATCCTTTACGCTTTCCGGTATGCAGTCCTTTGCCGTGATGCAGTACACCATGTCTTATGACGCGGCTGTGCTGACCGTCAACGGGCACAGCGATCTGCTGTCGGACAGTTTGCCGGATCAGCTGCGGGGCCTTGGCGCCGCCGGTGTGCTGGTGCAGAATGGGACCATCAACTTTGGCTTTATCACCAGGGTGGACCAGACCGCCACCACCACTGCCATTGATGCGGCGGGTCAACTGCTTTTGAAGTTGCAGGTCACCGTGACTACGGAAGCGCCTGTGGACTTTGCAAAGATTGTGACCTTGGATACGGACCCGAACCAAACCTTCATTGAGGCAGATTATGCGGATTATGCCGATTATGGCACAGCTGACCAGGACTGCTATGCGCTGGTCACCGCCTTTGACGGCTATACCGCAACGCTGTATCCAATGACAGCGGATCTGTCCCCGGCCACCGGCCATGCCGTTACAGGCAAGGTGCTGGCGCTGGCCAATACCAATGGGGATTTGGCGGGAGATACTTTTACAGTTCGCAACTGCGATGTAGTGATTGCAGATGAAGTGGTGGCAACCACCAATAATGACGGTTGCTTTACCATTCCGTCACTCCCGGCAGGGGAGTACACCGCTACATTGCGCTATGCCTATGGTTATGATCGCACGGTTACCTTTACGGTGGCAGACGGCGATTTGGACTTAGGCAATTTGGGCATGATTGTATGTAACTTTGATAAGGACACATACATCAACAGTGCGGATTATGCGGTGTATTACGCATCGTCCGGTAGCCAATCAGATGAAGCGGATTACAATAAGTTTTGTGATTTCAATCACGATGGCTATGTGAATGCCTCTGACTATGCCCTTTATAGTGCATTTAGTGGTTGTGATCTTTCATTATTCAGTTACGAATAAAGATTAATTTGGGAGGAAAAGTTTTATGCGTAAAAGCGCAAAGAAGCTTCTTTCCGGTGTACTGGCAGGTTTGATGGTAGTCTCCATGGCTCCCATTTCTGCCATGGCAGCAGACTACAATCCTGGCGATGTCGTAAATGCAGCGGATTATCTTTCTGCATCTGATGTTGCTCCCGAGATCGATATTGTTTGGACTGCTTACACTGGTTTGAACAAGAACTTCATCACCAACGGTGATGAGGAATGGCAGACTTCTGCTGACAATGATACTGTGGCTGACCTGTCCAAAGTTTCTTTGGAAGGCAAGACTGCCAACAGCACCGATTTTCCGGCTGCTGCAATCAAGAGCGGTAAATATTATGTAACCGCTACCTTCATCCTGAAGAACTACGGTGGCCAGTTTGGTAACTGCCAGTTGAGCTTTAGCTGGGACAAAGCACTGAGCATGGGTAAGAGAACAGCTAAGGTCTTTACTGCCGGTGATGGTCGCGTGCTTCCGACTGAGTCTGAAGTCAGCGATGCCGATGGTAGCCCTTATCTGATCGACGCTGCTAGTAAGTATCGTGATACTTCTTATTACCTGAGTATTGCTCATAAGAAACTGTCCACCAAGGGCAGTGTTGTTTACACCGGCGACACCTACACCTTTGAGCAGAGCGGTCCTCTGGGTGGCGCTGATGATCTGGGCGTTGTTCTGGATGGCCTGTATCTGGGTACTTTCGGTTTCCAGGTTGCGGCAGGCACAGTTATTTCTGATGATCTGTTGACCTTTAACCAGGATCCCGGCGTGTCCACCTATTACATGGGTTCCAACGACACGGGTCGTATGTTCTCTTTTACCGGTAAGACTGATAAGAACGGTACTGCTGATGCAGCCGGTACTCTGAAGATCGCTGGCAACAGCGCTCCGGAGACCAAGTCTTACACCGTTAACTATGTGACCGAGGACGGCGCTTCTCTGGGCACCGAGAAAGTGGAAGAGGGCAAGAGCCCCGCTTCTGTACCGGCTCTGCCCACTAAGGCTCCCGATGCTGCCGGCCACTACAGCTATGCTTGGGATACCGATCCCACCACGGCGACCATCTCCGCAGACACCACCTTCACTGCTAAGCTGACCACCACGCCTCATACCGAGACGAAGCTGGAAAGCAACTTTGTGGATGCCACCTGCGATAAGGACGGTTCTAAGACCGTGACCACCAGCTGCTCCGTGTGCGGCTATGTGATCAGCGTTGAGAATGTGGTTATCCCGGCTACGAAACACAACTGGGGCGAGTGGAAGCATGACGATGCTACCGCTAAGGCTGATTCCAAGCACACCCACATCTGCCTGAACGATGCGTCTCATACCGAGAGCGAAGCTTGTAACTTTATTTCTAAGGTAACTCAGCAGCAGACTGCTGATCAGCCTGAGATCACCACTTACACCTGTAAGGACTGTGGCTACTCCTACACGGAGGAGACCAAGCCCGCTCTGGGTCATACCCATAACTATGGCACCCCCGTTGCTGATTACACCAGCGGTGAGGCCTTCGTTGAGGGTAAGGATTACACCCACACGGCAACCTGCACTGGCGAGGGTACCTGCAGCCAGCCTACTAAGAATGACAAGTGCACCTTCGATAATGGTGTGGAGACCAAGGCTGCTACCTGCACCGAGCCCGGCGTGAAGACCTTCACCTGCTCCGACTGCGGCGGCACCTACACTGTAGCTATTCCGGCTACCGACCACGCTTGGGGCCAGTGGAGCCATGACGCTGCAACTGCAGAGGCTGATGCTACCCATACCCGCGTTTGCGCCAATGACGCTTCTCACAAGGAGACCAAGGCCTGCGACTTCACCGCTAAGGTGACCCAGGAGGCGACTCTGGATCAGGCCGAGATCACCACTTACACCTGTAAGGACTGTGGCTACTCCTACACCAAGGAGACCGCTCCGGCTCTGGCTGGTGTGACCGTAACCGTAAATGCTGTGGAGAACGGCTCTGTAACCCTGGCTGGTCAGGATGTGACCGCCGGTGGTTCTAAGAAGTTCGCTGAGAACGGCACTTACACCCTGGTTGCTACTCCCAATGAGAACTGCACCTTCGTAGGCTGGCAGACCGGTAACAAGATCGTTTCCACCGATGCTACCTACACCACCGTGGCTATCGCTGACATCACCTACACGCCCGTGTTCGCTGAGTCCGCTAAGCCCGTTCAGTTCACCTTTGTTGATATGTTCAACAACGTGATCTCTTCTCAGCCTGTTGCTTCCGGCGCAGATGTGAAGATCCCGCAGGCGCCCACCTACACCGGCTACACCTTCACCGGTTGGTCCGCAGATGAGGCTACCATTAAGGCCGCTACCTCCTCCATGACTGTTTATGCACAGTATGAGAAGGACGCTGCCGCTACCTACACTGTAACCACTGACGCTGATGCTACCGTTGCTTACGGCAGCAACTCCGCACAGGGTACTCTGGCTGACGTTCCTTACGGCACCCAGGTAACCGTGTCTAAGGCCGGCGCTACCGCTTGGGCTATCGACGGCAAGATCGTTGCTTACGGCGACAGCTACACCTTCTATGTTGCTTCTGATGTAACTGTGAAGGCTGCTTCCGCTACCACCCAGGCTCCCGTTGTGGCTGCTGTTTCTGCCAACCAGGTTGCCGGTTCTTACAAGGTTGAGTTCGTTGCTACCCGCGCTATGGTGGATGGCTGCACTTACCTGAAGTCCGGTTTCGTGTATGGTAAGAACCTGACCGATGCTGACCTGACTCTGGCCAACGTTGGCAAGAAGGGTTCCGCTGATAACTCCGGCGTTGTGAAGGCTGCTTATGCCAACAGCACCGAGGGCAGCACTCAGTTCATCCTGAGCTATGGTATCTCCGCTCAGACCGGCACTGCCTCCGCTAAGGCATTCTTGACCTACAGAGATCAGAATGGCAAAGTGCGGACCGTGTACTCTGATGTGATGAACCACACTTACGCTTAATCGCGTAGACCCCTATTTATCGCTCCTGCCGGCGGGCAACTGCCGGCAGCGATATAAGGCAATTTAGGAATAGGAGGAATGTCTTCATGAAAGAAGCTTATTCTAAGCCTGTTGTCGACGTCAAGGAATTTCAGCAGATCAATGTGATGACCGCAAGCGGTCCTGAAATTGTTGGTGGCGAAGACGACTAATTGCAATTAGTAAAATAATTGCTCGAGCGAAAAGAGCCGAGGGAGCAATCCCTCGGCTCGATTTTTTTGCTTTACCGGTGCGGCCGGATGTTGCGCCGGGCTGCATTGTACGAACCGACGGGGAGACCGTCGGCTTTTTTTGTTTTTTTATGGCAATGGGGTGGCACTTATGGTACAATGAAAGCAGACGAAACGAATTGGAGGCGGCGGTATGAAAAAGATGACAAAGCGCCTGGCGTGCCTGGTGCTGGCGTTGGTACTGGCCTGCTGTGCCCTGCCGGGGGTCACTTACGGTGCCACCACCTCGGTAGATCTGAACCAAAATTACCTGTTCCGTGCCCGGACTAACGCCTTTTCCTTTGGCACCGGTGAGACGGCAAACCTGACCTTTACGCCCCAGTACACAGCGAAATACACCTTAAAGCTGTACGGTCATGTGACAGGCGGGCGGAATATCCGTGCCAGCCTGACGAACCCGGACGGCACGGTCACGGACTTTGAATACCCTAACCGTACCGGCTCTACCGTTAAGGATTACAGCCATCCGTACCTGACCGCTACCTTGGAGCAGGGCAAAACCTATACCTACTCGGTTTGGGGCTGGACGGCAACCAGCACCGGCGCAACGGTAGATGTGGACTTTACCAGCGGCGAAAGCGGCACCCTTTCCCAGGAGGTGGGGCTGCGGCTGTATCTGGACCAAACGGAATTTACCGCTTACAGCCAGCAGGCGGTGCTGAATGCAATGAAGCTGCTGATTGTGGATCGCACCGGCGCCCACTTGGAATGGAAGTATAAGGATGCCATGGGCAGCCTGTTGGTGGGCGGCGCCGATGTGATCGTGGATCTGTCCGCTTGCGGTGCATGCGGCAAGAACACGGTGCAGGTGCACTATATGGGCTACACCGCCACGGCGGATTTCAATTTGGCCCACGACTATTCTGTGCTGCTGGAACGGGTGGCGGCTACGCCCACTGCCCGCGGTTATGACCTACTGGGGTGCAGCCGGTGCAGCGCGACCACCCGGGCGAATTTTGTAGACTATGACGGCTTTTGCATTGCTACCCCCGGCGCGGATATGGGCGCGCTGCTGTTTAACGATACGGACGTGACCGCCGGCGGCCGGATTTATGTAGATCGGGGCAAGGACTGCACGCTGCTGGCTCTGCCCAATAGCGGCTGCCGTTTTGCCGGTTGGCAGCAGGGGAATAAGATTCTGTCCGGCGATGCCAGCTATACCTTTACCCCGGTGGCCAGCGCCACTTACACGCCGCTGTTTTTGGATAACAGCGACCGGCTGACCTTTTTGTTTATTGACCCGTTTTCCAATGTGCTGTCTTATCAACAGGTGGACAGTGCCGCGGAGGTAAAGATCCCCACGCCGCCTACCTACACCGGCTATACTTTTGTCGGCTGGTCCTACACGCCGACGCAGAT
>ULXA01047011.1_pt1 | contig 17515 bp, 20 predicted proteins | sample 1960861 | NCBI WGS metagenome assembly ULXA01 (sample SAMEA4835827, study PRJEB28245) | human gut metagenome | biome: gut microbiome; material: fecal sample | place: Denmark | collected 2008
TCGACCAATAATATAATGAACGCTCCGCCATAAACTTAAACGGGCAAACTTGCACCTCAATATCCACTTGTGTGCCATCATTTAAATCTGCTCTAATATCTAATTTAGATAATTTACCGTCTAAGGTTAATGGTTCATTATCTTTATCCAAAAAGGTTATATCTGTAAAATAATTTTCATCATCTTTATTTAAAATCCCATTTAAAAAACTAAGTGTTAAATTCTTTCTTTTTTTATCTCCCAAAAGCTTTTTAAAGTATAAATCATTTAATCTATTAAAACTCTCCATGATATATCCCTCCATCATCGATTATCTATATTATAACACACAAAAAAATTGAACTGCACTTTCAAATATTAGACATAAAACTTTTGAAAATGCAGTTCATCATATCAAGAAAATCTCTCTTTATTATTTATCAATTTGTTTAGCTAAAATCTGAGTCAAATTTCTTATACCTCTATCCAAACTAGCCAAATGCTTATCCATGCGAAATAACAAAAAACTCGCTACGACCATAGGAAAGCCATAATTAGCTATATATTCAAAAATATATTCCATCATCCTCACATCCTATTTTCCCGATCCATATAAAGATTTATTAATAAAAGCCAATGATTTACGATAATTTTTGCTGACAGCTTGTGCAGATATATGCAATAATTTTGCTACTTGTTGATGCTTTAGCCCTTTAAATACGACTAAAACAAATACTTTATACTGCTGGGGTGGTAATTGATGAATAACCTTCATTAAATCCAATTTACAAGAAATATTCTCCTCTATATCATCATCACTTGATAACAAATCTAAAAATTCCTCGTCATCATTTTCTCGATCAATTTTTGATGATAAAGATACTTCATTTTGCCAAATACGCAAATATCTACGAAATAAAGTATGTACTCCTTGATAGACTCTCATCTTCGCAAAACCTGCAAAAGGCACCCCTAAGGACTCATCAAAATCCTTAATTGCTTGATAAAAACTAATGATTGCCTCTTCATATGCTTCTTCTTGAATAGATAATAAATGATGTTGCCTTGAAGCACTTCTCAATAAATTCTTATATTTACTCAATAATAACTGTACAGCAAAATTATCTCCAAGTTTTGCTCTTACTAATAAATTCTCCATATAACATACTTCTTTCTATCACCAAGAAAATAATCTAAAAGAAAAAGGGGATGACTTGCACCCCCTTTTAGCTTCATTTTGCAACAATTTCTGCTGTGTCTTGGCGATTTACACTTCCTAATGTGTACTTTTGTAACCCAGCTATTTTTTGACCAATATCCAAGATATCATCTTCTGTCAAAGACGGATTGATATAGCCAAAACTACGACTGCTATAACTTGGTTTACCTGTAGAAGTAGTACCTGTTTCCACTTTAACGATGATTTCACATTCTGCATTTTTCTTAACTGCCATGGTTTATTCCCCCTATTAATTTTATCCATCAATACAATTTATGAAATAAAAATTAAGCTAAAACATCTTGTGTAGTAGTTGTGATATACGCTTCTTTAATTGCTGTCGCTTTATGATTGTCTTTAATAATTGCCTGTGTATCAATCATTTTTTGCATGACTACATCTACTTCACTTTTTGTCAAATCATCTTTAGGATCTACCAAATTATATTTAAAATCGTCTCCATTATCTAAAGTAAACACCATTGTTAATTTGCGTGTATCTGCCATCAAAAATCACTCCTTAATTTTAAATTTTAAAAATACATCATAGCTTTGATTGATAAAAACCTTTGCCGCCGTTTTTTATTCATCTTATCAACTCCTTACACTTATTTACTTGCAACTTAGATAGCAAAAATCAACCCCCAAATCAAAAAATTTTTTAATTTATATCTTCATACAATTTCATATATACATATAAAAAAGGCAAACTATTATCCAAAATTACATAATAGTTTGCCTTTCGCTATATGTGCAGTTATGAATTTTAAAATTTATATACTTTTTCTACATCTATATTTTCAAGATCAAATAATTTTGAAGAATAAAATTGTTTCATGCTTATGCCAAATCCTATGCAAATCTTAAAAATAGTAAGCTCGCCAGGATTTTGACTCTTTTCACTCAGTATACTAGCCACCGTTGATGGTAGCATTCCCGCCCTATTTGCTAAACCATTTATACTCAAATGATTTCTTTTACACAACTCTAATATTCTATGATCTACGGCTTCAATAAATGGCATTTTTACCGCCTCTTCCTTTTCTTTAAATTATCTATATTATACTCTCAACAAAAGTTAAATATATGTGATATATCGTAAATTTTTATAAAAATAACAAAAAATTTTTCTAAAATTGCATTAAAGGTTTATTTTCTTCCCTGAAAATGCAAGTAAGATAATAAAGGAGTGATTACTTATGCAAAATCTTAAAGTAGTAGATATTTCAGCTTGGCAAACAAAACTCAACTGGCAAGCACTAAAGGAAAATAATATCCAAGGCATTATCATCAAAATAGGTGAGTACGCTCATCTAGATGAAATGTTTATCTCGCATGTGAATAATGCCGTAGCTTATAATCTGCCCTATGGTATATATTATTACGCTCATGCCTCAACAATTAATGAAGCCATAGACGAATCTAATTGGATAGATAAACAGATCAAAACATATCTCAACGGACAAAATCCGCCACTTGGCATTTGGTATGATGCCGAAGACAAATCCATGCTCAAAAACAAGATCAATGTAGCCTATATGATCGGCAACTTCATCAACAGACTAAATGAACTAAATTATAATTATGTAGGTCTATATAGTTCCTATAATTGGCTTACCAATATCATCGACTTAAATCTACTAGCAGATTATATTCCCATCTGGTCTGCTCAATATTACCATGAAAACAGCTTTAAACTTGAATATCCTGATCGTATCTGCAAGATATGGCAATATACAGATCATAAACAAATAGATGATATGATACTTGATTGCAATATCTATTATAAATAACACAAAACCCCAAAGAAAATATTATCTTTGGGGTTTATTTATATCTATCTATTTAACTCTTGTAAATATCTTGATAAAGCATCCTGCCATGCAGGTAATCTATTAAATCCTGCTTCATCTAAACATTTTTTACTCATTCTTGAATTATGTGGTCGTATAGCCTTTGTTGGAAATGCTGTTGATGGCACTGGTTCAACATTTATCTTTATACCTGCTTGTTTAAATATTTCACAAGCAAAATCATACCATGAACATATACCTTCATTTGTAGCATGATAAACACCATATTTATCAGATAATGCCATATCACAAAGTAATTTTGCTAAATCCACTGTGTATGTTGGTGAGCCTATTTGATCATTAACTACTGTCAATTTATCATGAGTTTTAGCTAAATTAAGCATAGTCTTGATAAAATTCTTGCCATTTATACCAAATACCCAAGAAATACGAACTATAAAATACTTATCTAAAATTGCTTGTACTGCTAATTCTCCATCAAGTTTAGATTTACCATAAACATTCTGCGGAGCTTTTTTATCTTCTGGTTCATAAAAATCTTCGCCATTACCAGGAAATACATAATCTGTACTGATATAAATCATTTTAGCATCAATTTCTTTACAAACTTCTGCAAGATGTTTTGTTGCATCAGTATTTACAGCTCTACAAATATCAACTTCATCTTCTGCCTTATCCACTGCTGTATAAGCTGCACAATGAATTACTACATCTGGTTTATATGCTTTAACAAAATCTTGCATTTTTTCTGTATCTGTTAAAGAAAACTCATTTCTTGTTGTACCGATACATTCTATATTTCTAGCTTTTAACTCACGTACTACATCAAAACCTAATTGACCAGTATAACCTGTTACTAAAACTTTCACTAAAAATCACTCCTTACAAAGAAAGAGAGCCTAAGCTCTCTTTTTATTTATCTATTTTTATACATCTTATCATAATAGTCTTTGTATTCACCACTGATGATTTTTTCCCACCAAGATTTATGTGTTAAATACCAATCAATAGTTTTCTTAATTCCATCATCAAATTTAGTAGCAGGAAGCCAACCAAGTTCATTATGAATTTTTGTAGGATCAATAGCATATCTACGATCATGACCTGGTCTATCTGTTACAAATTCAATCAGATCTTCACTTTTTCCAAGTTCTTTAATAATTGTTTTAACGACTTCTAAATTAGTGCGTTCATTATGACCACCAATATTATATACTTCACCAATTTTCCCTTTGCGAATGATCAAATCTATAGCAGAGCAATGATCTTCTACATAGAGCCAATCACGTACATTTTCACCTTTACCATACACTGGTAATTTTTTATCATTTAAAGCATTTGCTATCATGAGTGGAATTAATTTTTCAGGGAAGTGATATGGTCCATAGTTATTAGAACAGCGAGAAATAGTCACAGGTAATTTATAAGTACGATAATATGCTTGCACTAATAAATCTGCTGAAGCTTTCGAGGCTGAATATGGACTAGAAGTATGAAGTGGTGTTGTTTCCGTAAAGAATAAATCTGGTCTATCAAGTGGCAAATCTCCATAAACTTCATCTGTAGATACTTGATGATAACGGATATTACCATATTTACGACAAGCATCCATAAGTACACTTGTACCGATTACATTTGTCTGTAAAAATATTTCTGGATTTTCAATAGATCTATCTACATGAGATTCTGCTGCAAAATTTACTACAACATCAGGCTTTTCACTTGCAAATAACTCATCAATAAAAACTCTATCGGCAATATCTCCTTTAACAAATTTAAATTTAGGATTTTTCATTGCTACTTCTAATGTTTCTAAATTACCTGCATAAGTCAATTTATCTAAACAAATTACTTCATCATTTGGATAATTATCTAATTCATAATATACAAAATTACTACCAATAAATCCTGCTCCACCAGTTACTAATATTTTCATTATTTATCTTCTCCATATCTAAAATCTGCTACACATTCTTTAAATGTTGGAAGTACTGTATCTTTTGCAGATAATATAACTTTATCTGTACCCCAATCTACTTTTAAATCTGGATCATTATAAATAATTCCACTTTCTAATTTTGGTGCATATAAATTATCTACTTTATAATGAACTTCTACATCATCTGTAAGTGTTACAAATCCATGTGCCATTCCTCTTGGCATAAAGATTTCTTTTTTATTATCTGCTGATAATTCTACAGAAATCCACTGACCATATGTAGGAGATCCTTTTCTAATATCTACCACTACATCAAGTAAAGTTCCATGAAGCACACGTAAAAGTTTTGCTTGACTCATTGGATTTAATTGAAAATGAAGTCCACGTAATACACCTTTTTGAGCAGAATATGAATGATTATCTTGAACAAAAGTAACATCTATTCCAGCATCTTTAAATGCTTTTTCTGAATATGTTTCCATAAACCAACCACGGTTATCTCCATATACCTTTGGTTCTACAATGTATACACCATCTAATTTAGTTTTTACAAGTTCCATGATATACCTCCATCTGCTATTGCTAAAAGATATTGACCATATTCATTTTTAGCAAGTGGTTTAGCTAATTCTTTTAGTTGCTCTTTATTTATATAACCTAAATTATATGCAATTTCTTCTGGACAAGCAATCTTAAGACCTTGTCTATCTTGTACTGTTTCTACAAAAGAAGCGGCTTGCAATAATGACTCATGAGTACCTGTATCAAGCCATGCATAGCCTCGCCCTAATGTTTCTACATTTAAATTGCCTTTTTCTAAATAAATTTTATTTAAATCTGTAATCTCTAATTCTCCACGAGCTGACGGTTTTATGGATTTTGCATATTCCACTACATTTTTGTCATAAAAATATAATCCAGTTACAGCAAAATTGGATTTTGGTTTTTCTGGTTTTTCCTCTAAACTAATTGCTTTTCGATTTTTATCAAACTCTACAATACCATAACGCTCTGGATCTTTTACATAATAAGCAAAAACTGTAGCTCCATCATCTTTTTGTGTAGCATTTTTTACCAATCTAGATAAATCATGACCATAAAAAATATTATCTCCTAAAATAAGGGCACAACCTTCACCATTAATAAATTCTTCACCGATAATAAAAGCTTGAGCCAATCCATCTGGACTAGGTTGTACTTTATAAGAAATCTTAATACCCCATTGTGAACCATCACCTAATAAATTTTGAAAACTTTCACTATCTCTAGGTGTTGTAATCACTAATATATCTTTTATACCTGCTAACATCAACGTAGATAACGGATAATATATCATTGGTTTATCATAAATTGGCATTAATTGTTTACTTATTACTTTAGTAAGAGGATACAGTCTTGTACCTGAACCACCTGCTAATATTATTCCTTTTGTAGTCATATTAAAACCTTCCTTCTTTTTATATTTTATTATTACGATAATTTCTTAACTTAGCTAAAAAAGTTTGTGGAATAAATTTAGTAATTAACGGTTTTAATACATATATCCAGCCTATAGGAAATAATATATTTAAATTTTTAAATCCCCTATATCTTAATTTAACTTCATTAATTCTAGCTTTTGACCACCTTTTATACGTTTCTTTATTTTCTCTGTATTGAAATAAAAATTCTTGTATATTATATCCTTTATATCCTAAAGCAAAAAATCTCATATATAAATCATAATCTTCTGCTCTTAATGTAATCTTTTCTACACTATATCCATTTAATTTATCAATAACATCTTTTCTAATCATTATACTAGGATGAGCAAATGGAGGACCAAATAAGCAATCTTTTTTAGTTGGATTTTGAGGTAATATCCTTGTTCCCCAAACTCCATTATCATCTATTAATTCTAAATTACATCCTACTAAAGCATATTCACTATTATTATCTAAAAATTCAACTTCTTTTTCTAATCTATTTAATATAGATATATCATCTGCATCCATTCTAGCAATATATTTTCCTTTAGCTATTTTTAAACATTGATTTAAAGAATAAGCTAATCCTCTATTTTTATCATTTTTTATTAAAATAACTCTTGAATCATTTTTTACTAAAGATTCAACCATTTGATATGTTTTATCTTTAGACCCATCATCACATATAATAAACTCAAAATCTGTATATGTTTGATTTAAAATTGAATTTATCGCTAACTTTACAATTGAAAATTTACTTTCCATATTGTAAATTCCCATAATAATTGATACTTTACACATAAAAATCACCTTAAAAGCATTTACAAATAATAACTAATTTTATAAAAATATTATAAAACCAAAATCCACAATCAAGTTCCTTAGAAAAAATTAATTTTATATAATTCATTATATTGTTCCTGTAATTTGCTATTTTTAATAATAAATCTAAATTTTGTTCACTTATTTGTTCTTTATAACATTCTAAAATGCATTTTGCTAAATTAGATTCATTATTTTTATATGATGTAAAATGCTCTTTTTCTTTTAAAAGTTTATGCAAAATACTTTTTCCATCTGAAGATGTATTTGTTCCATACCGTCTAAATAATATATACGAATTTTTATCAAAAATAACTTTGCCATTTATTGCTAAACATAAAATAGTTATTAATTTATCATGTGAACAATTTAAATTCTTTATATAATATGCATTCTTTATTATATTATATAAATCTTTATTAAAAACAAAAGTACATCCCGCCAACCTATGTCTTGTAAATTCAGCCCCTAAAGTTATCTTTAAATTTTTAAAAGATTGCATTCCTAAAAACCTTAAATTTTCATCAACTCTTTTCAATGTTGATGTATACAAACTAGGACCTTCATTCTTACTTATTTTTTCTATAGCTCTTATTAATTTATCAGGCAACCAAACATCATCCTGATCACAAAAAGCATAATAATCAGCCTCTTTATTATTGGTTAATAAATGCAAAAAACTTTTTGCATATCCCATATTCTTACCTTGATAAAAAGTTAAAACACCTTTTTTTTCATATTTTTTCAATATGTCTATGGTTCCATCTGTAGAACCATCATCCCTAACTAAAATACTTACCTCTACATCTTTCTGAGCTAATAAACTTTCAATTTGAGGAATTATATATTTTTCACCATTATATGTTGATAAAAATATTTGTACATTATTTTTCATAAGGTACTCTCCTATATATCTAAATTTTTACTTAAAAATTATATTTTAGTTATTTTAAAAATAATATTTTTTAAAAGATTTTTTTCATAGCCATTCATACCTATAAAATACATTAAAATCATATAAATTAATGTATATATAATTACTTTTATCACAAAATATAACCAACTATATTCTAAGGATACATTCATTTGAAAAATTTCTACCAATATTATCAATATAAAAGCACTTGGCATCATATGAATTATATTTTTCCAAAACAATGGTATATCAATACCAATACGTTTATGATAATATCTATTCATTATTAAACCAGTACTTATAAGAAGCGCAACTGCAGTACTAATTGCACAGCCTAATCCACCATACATTTTAGCTAATATCACACTTGTAAAAATATTTATCACTGCTATTATAGTATATGCAGTCATTCGATAACGATTTAAATTCATTGCCTGCAAAATAGCAATACCTGCATTCTGAACTAATGCTATTAATAAACCTATCATAAGTATTAAAATCATTGGATATGCAGACAAATAATTTTCGCCAGCCCAAAGATAAATAAATTCCTTACCTACAAGAAAAAACATCACTAAAATATAGCCAATAACTATGTACTGCAATCTACCAATTTTAATCATTAAATTAGTTAGTTCTATTTTAGTTGCACCATTAGCCACCATCATAGTTACTTTTGGCAAAAGAACACCACTTATTGCACAAGAAAACTGCATATACATATTCATAAACTGCATTGCTATAGCATAAATAGCTACTTGAATAGTTCCTGATACCATACCTAAGATAAATTGACCAGTACCCCAATAAATTTTATCCATTATGGCATTAAGAAAGATAAAAAATGCATAGCCAGATATTTCATATAAAAAAGCTTTTTCAAAATGACCTTTACTAAAATGTATATCTAAGTATTTAAAACAATAATATACATTTGTAAGTAAACAAGCAATATTTACTATTGTTGCTGTTACTACTAAAGTTACAGCACCATATCCCATAAATAAAAAAGGCAACGCTATTATAGGTTTTAATAATACGCTAATAATATTAAATATACGCAAAAAAATAAATCGTTCATATGCCTGCATTAATGAAGCGAATACACTTAAAGGAAACGATATAGCTACATTAAATATAAGCAATATCATCATTATTTTAGCTCGTTCAATCTGGTCAGCAGATAAAGTTGCTCCGAACATATTATCTACATTAAAATACAATATGCATCCAACAATTAAAGTGATTAAACCTATAACTGAATATATCGCTAAAAACAGTCCATTTAGTTCTGACTCAGATTTTTTATCACCTATCGCACGATTTCTTGATACATATCGAACAATAGTATTACCAAGTCCCATATCCAGTACACTTAAATATGCAACAAGAGAACCAATTAATGAATATAACCCAAATTCAGATTGCCCTAATAATCTAATCATTATTGGCGTATATCCCAGTCCAACAATTAAACCAGCTAATATATTTATATATGATAAAATTGCACCTATTTTCAACTGATTTTTCATACAGTTAATTAACCCTCTTTATCTTATAAGTCTTTTTATTATCGATTTTATTTTATTCTTTACTCGTTTTTCAAAACTTATCTTAGTATATATTCTTATTAAATCCGTTAATTCTTTTCCAGAGTTTAATTCAGCAAAAAAACTATTTCTTTTTTCATTATATTTCACAGATCTTATCATTGATGAATTATATTTTATTGCTTCATTTAAATCAACTTCATTAATTATCATTGTTTCACTAAGTTTATCAAACAATTGTTTTCCTTTTTCACTATGAATTACAATCAATGATGTACCTTTATCATCATCCATTTTAGGTAAAATATTTTCTATTCCCCAAAAATCTGCTACAGTAATATCACTAATACGATTTATTTTCTTAAACTTACAATTATAACAAGAAGGTCTTAAATACACATCTTGAAGAAAACCCTTCATAAATAAATCATTATTTAAATCATTGCTATATATTCTTTTATCAAAAATAATTTTTAAGGAAAATAATTTCCATCCAATATCCTTATTCCTAAAATATATATTTTTTATATTTTCTTGTTTGGATTTTTTCATTTTTTTAAGATATTTTTCCCAAACTAATGGTGATGGTACCCCATGACATATAAAGTCCATTGTTATTAAATTAACATATTCTTTTCTCAAATAACTTCTTAATCCTTCAACTTGACAAGGCGTTCCTGTAAATAAAACAGGATTATTATTTTCTAAATCATTTTTAACTTGTTTATAAATATCTCCAATAGAACTTTGTACATACTTACTGCCACGTAATAAATCCAAATCTGTACTGTATAAAATTCGTTTATGCTTTATATTAAAATCTTCATCAAAACCAGCACCATATACAACACCATTATTTTTTATTATATATTCTGCTAATATAGAAAATATTCCCCCAGAAGAACTTTTCATTCTTACTTGTTCATCTTTATTCATACTAGCATACGCTATTTTTTTTGAATCAACTCTTTTAACTGGATTTATAATTGGACATACTTTTTCACATAAATTACAATTAATACATTCATTTTTATCTATATTAGGATACCAAAAACCTTCATTATCTATTTTCATTGTTATGCACTCTTTTGGACAAATATTATAACAAGCATAACAACCACAACAATCTTTTTTATTTCTTACTTCAATCATATAAAAAACCTACACTTATTTTAAATTTAAAGCTTTTTTTATATATTCTGTAGAACGTGCTATTTCTCGCTCCTGAATAGCTTTTACATTACTAAAATCCATATTTAAAATTTCTTCATCAGATAAATCACATTCACCATTTATAATATATCTATCTTGATATCCAAATAGTTCTAATAAAGTATCAATACGAGAAGTCATATCTACTACTCCTTTTTCTTTTCTATTAATAACTAAAAAAGGAGTATTCATTAAAATAGAAAATACTGTACCATGAAAAGAATCTGTAGCTACTAATTGTGCATGATTTATTAAATATACAAATTCTTCTACTCTTGAAGTATATAAATTAAAGTTATCTTTATCCATTAAATTATAGATTTTCCAATTATTTTTTTTCGCAATTTTTTCAATTACTGGTGATGGATTTCCTAAAAAATACGTAAAAATATACTTTTCTCCACTATACCATTCTGGTTTTAATTCTATCTTCTGCCATTCTTCTTTAGATAATAAAATAGTAGGATCTACTACAACTGGAACTTCTCTGCCCATTAATTTTTTTACTAATTCTGCTCCAGATTTTTCTCTCATAGATATTGCTTTCATTTCATTTAAATTTTGTTTAAAAATTATTTTTTTATCTTCAGATATATTTGGTACCGCTATACTAGCTGCATAAGCTATCCTTTTTTTCTTAGATGCAAACTTTAAAAAAATTGCATTTATACTATTTTCGATTGAATCCCATCCATTCCAAAAATTAAAATTCCATACTTGGTCACTACCAACAATAAAATAATCATATTCTTTATCTAGATTTGTTTTTATTTTATAATCATATTTAATATTAATATATCTATTTGAAAACTTTTTAATATTATACTCTCGTATACAGTCTTCTATATAATATCTTTTTAAATTTTTCCAATTTAATATATACTTTGCAATAAATTTTATACTATTTTTGATTTCATCAATTAAATAATGTCTTCTACTCCACCAAATAGTATCTACTACATCTGCATATTTAAATAATACCTTTTGTAACGCATAATTTTGTAATCTATTTCCATAATTAGTACTATCATTTATAGTAAATATTGCTATCTTCATAAATATCACCTTATTTAATACTTTTTCTAATTATATAATCCTCTGTAACTTTTTCTTTATAAATAAATCTACACGGGTTTCTTAAAATAATAGATATAATCGTATATCATAATTTACATATGAATTTTGTACTATTAGTACATCACTTCCTATATTTATTTTCCCAACAATAGTACTACCAACCCATACAAAATTTCCAATAGTAAAATATCCTTTTCTCCTTTCTCTATTTTTCTATCCACTAAGTCTCTTCTTTATGTATATTACAACATATTCCAATTACAGTTTAATTATTAATCGCTATATTATGCGGATAACCTATATATAATCCTCGTCCTATTTTATTAATATTAAAATCAAATCCATATTTTTTTGAGGACAAAAAATCTAATTTAGTGTCTTAATCACGATATTCTTTATACCCTTTAAGTAACTTCATTTATTTCCAATAAACCTAAAATAATCTGTTTTAAATTCATCTTTCATAAAAAAGCCTCTTTAATTTATTAAAAAATCTATTTTTTACACCTATATAACCTTCAATATTATAAGTAGCAATACCTTTTGCTATAAAATCTGCTAAATTACTAAAACAAAATTTTTTTAATTTAGTATAATATTTTCTATATAAAATCAAACGTTCTTTTTCTTTTTTTGATATCCAAGAACCACTAAACAAATGAATAGCATAAGTGTTTTCTGTTATATTTATATCACCTGTTAATCTATCTAATGGACAAAAATATTCTATAGGATATACTGTAATACAGTCTTTTTTTTGTAACATATTATTAAAACTTATACTATAATTTTTCAATAAAGGTTTTATCAATAGGGTATTTGGCGTCATATCGAAATTCCCATCACTTTTAATAAAATCTCTATTAGTATAAATTTCCAATAATTCTTTTATTAATAAACTCTCTTTTTCTGCACCAATTACACAAGTTGCTATTCCATCTAATGTTTCAAAGCCCATAAAAACTTTATTATTTAATAATTTATCAAAAGATTTTATTACTTTAACATCTGTATCTAAATAAATTCCACCATAATTATATAAAGCATATAATCTAATATAATCAGAAACAAATGCATATTTTTTTGACAAATAGGCTTCTTTCATATATCTATTTTGTTCAATGTTAATATTATTCAAATTCCATTGTACTATTTTATAATCTGGTAAAAATTTTTTCCAACTATTTATACACTTTTTTACTTCTTCTGGTAATTCACTAGTCGGATTCTCACTTATCCAACAATAATGTATTATTTTAGGTATCATTTTTATCCTCCTATTTAAAATATATAATTTTTTACTATCAGTATCCCGCCCATTAATAATAAAAATAACAATATTAATATTTTTTCTTTTAAATTTTTAGCAAAATCCAATAAAACCGCAGGAACAAAAGTAAATGCTAAGAAAAAAATAGATGCTGTTCGTCCTGCTAATTCTTTGAAATCAGAAAAAATACTTAAAAAGAATAAACCCAATAATAACATTGACAAAAATATATTATTATATGGCATATTCTTTTTTTTCAATAAAAAATATGAAAAAAAAGATACTGTTGCTAATCTAAATATTAATTCAAAATTACTTGTATCGGTCATATACCCCGTACCTAAATAAGCATCATATTTAGGTATATAAATACCTAAAGCCGGCAAAATAACTGTAAAAACCAAATCTGTCAAAGGTACTAAATTAAGCATTAAAGAAATACAAATTGCTAATATTACTTTTATTTTATTCCAATTAATTCTACTAATAGGATATATTAACAATGCTACTAATAAAGATTTATGTATAGTAGCACCAATTAAAATAATAATAACAAATGGTATTATTTTCTTCTCATAAACAAATTTTAAAGATAATAACATAAATGCACAAGCTAGTCCTTGTCTTATTTGTGTAATATTTTGCACTTCAAAATATCTTGCAAATAAAAAATACCATGCAATAAATATATATGATGTATATTTTTTAAAAGTAATAAAATAAACTATCAAAGATATTAAACAAGTAAAAAAATAGACTGTCATTAAGTCTCCATTTAAACTCTTTATAATTGTATGAAAAAAAACATATCCATAATCATAAATATCATCTGGATCATATTTATATTCAAAGTCTGACGATGCATAATTAAAATACATTTGATATACACCGTAATCTATACTATATGGAAAATTTATATATCCACAATATAATGCAAATAATAATATACATACAAAAATAAAATATTTATATATCTTTTTTATATTTATAATATCTATCCATGTAGCAAAGAAAGATATCATTCCTAATATTAATAAATATTGTCTTTCTATCATATTATAACCTCATATATTAACCTAACTAAATTTTCTTAAGACCTTTTATTTTTCTTTCCTCATTTTTCTCAATTTAGCTAAGATAACCTGCGGTATTAAACCTATAATTAATGGTTTTATAACATATAAAAAACTACTAGGTATAAGCCCTAAGGCTTTAAATCCTCTATATCTTACTTGTACTTCATCCCACCTATATTTATAAGCTCTTCTTTTATATGCATCATTATCTTCCCTAAATTGATATAAAAACTCTTGCATATTATATCCTTTATAACCATTTACATATAATCGCATAAATAAATCATAATCTTCTAATCTTCTTGTTATTTTTTCTACCTTATAACCATTCAATAAATCTAAAATTTCTTTACGCATAATAACAGTTGGATGAGCAAATGGTGATGTAAATAAAAAAGACTTCTTTGTAGGCTTTTCTGCTAAAACTCTATTTCCCCATATTCCATTTTCATTTATATAAAACATATTACAACCAACAACTGCATACTCTAAATGTTCATCTAAAAATTTTACTTGTTTTTCAAATCTATTAAGCATAGAAATATCATCTGCATCCATACGAGCAATATATTTCCTTTTGCTATACTTAAACAATGATTTAATGAATATGCTAATCCTCTATTTTTTTCATTTTTTATTAAAATTACTCTATCATCTTTTTTTATTAAATTTTGTACCAATTCATAAGTTCCATCATCACATATAATAAACTCAAAATCTTTATAAGTTTGATTTAAAATAGAATCAATAGCTAGTTTTACCAAATTTTCTTTTTATATCATCTTATAAATACCCATTATTATAGATACTTTACACATATAAACTCCTATATAAACGATAATACAAATTTGCCATATTTTCCAATTTAAAATCTCTATCAAATATCTTTTTCGATTTTAAACCATTTTCTATTAATAGATTTCTATTTTCTACATAATAACTTATTATTTTAACAGCTTCTAATTTATTATTATATAAAAAACCATTATTTTCTACTAAATCTCTATTTCCTACACAATCAGATAATACAACCGGTAATCCTATAGACATAGCTTCTAATACAGATAAAGGTAATCCTTCCCATAGTGATGTAGATAAATATACATCTGCATTAGCTAAATAATTTTCTAACGCTTTTCTATCTATCCAACCTGTACATTTTATATTAGATGAATTTAATTCTGATTTTAATTCACCATCACCACACCAAATAAATTGAATATTAGGATTATCTATAAATTCTAATGCTATATCATTAAAAAGTTTGGGATTTTTTTGTATAGATAATCTACCTACAGAAATTATAGTTATTTTATCACTTGTATTTACCTTTTTTTCTACCTGTAACAGTTTTATACCATTATTAATAAATGTAACATTTTTAATACCTTGCTCTTCAATAGCTTCTTTTTCAGATTGCGAACAAGCTACTATCTTACCACCAAAAAGACTAGCAAATTTTTCCATCCAAATAAAAATCTTTCTTTTTTTAGGACTTACATCTAATCGTAAAAAAGATATTGCATGAGGCGTATATATCGTTTTATTTGATTTACCTAATAAAAAGCTTACAATACGACCAAGAAAACCCGCTTTACTCGAATGTAAATGAATTATATCTATATCATCTATTTTTTTTAATATATTATATAATTCCCACAAAGCTTTTATATCTTTTAATGGTTTCATTTCTCTTTGAGCTGTTTTCCACTTTATAAATTTAACATTTTTATTAAATAAATCTTTAAAGTTTTTAGGTGTATTTTCTCTATTAGTACCATAAATTACTATATGTTCTTCATTATATAATTCATTAGTCAAATCAACTAAAAAATTAAAAGTTCCTCCTGCAAAACATTCCATTATATGCACTATTTTCATTTCTAACTCTTCCCAAAATCTATTTTAAACTGCACCTTTACTGAAAAATACTGCTTTAATCGTCTTAAAAAGTAATACCATATCTATCCATACAGACCAATTATAAATATACCAATTATCCATTTTTAATCTGCCTTCAAAAGTTACATCAGAACGTCCATTCACTTGCCAAAAACCTGTTATCCCAGGTACTGTAGAGATGATTATTTTATAATATTCTCCCATTTTTCCTATCTCTCTAGGAAGATATGGTCTAGGTCCTACAAGACTCATTTCTCCCTTAAGTACATTGAGTAATTGTGGCAATTCATCCAAACTCGTTTTACGCATTATCCTACCTGCTTTTGTCACCCTTGGATCAAAATCATGTAATTTTTGAAACTCATCCCATTCCGCTTTTGCTTCAGGATTTTTCGCTAAATAATTAGCTAATATCTCATCTGAATTCATATACATGGAGCGAAATTTATAACAAGTGAATTCCTTACCATCTTTACCGATGCGTTTTGCATTAAAAAATACTGGTCCTTTAGAGTCAAATTTAACCCAAAAATAACACAGTATTAAAATCGGTACAACTGGTATACAGATGATCAGCCCCATTATTATATCAAAAATTCTTTTTGCTATTCTATTACGCATATACGCTAAATTATTCTTTATATTTAACAGTACTATATCTTCTCGATAAATGCGTCTTACATCAAGATTTGCTATCGGTGTACCGATTATATTCGGTATAAATGCTACATTTCTAACCAAAAATTGAATATTAGTCAATAATTCTTTCAAACTATTTCTATCCAATCTAGTTTTCGCTATTATTACAGTCTTCACGCCACATTTTTTTATATATTCAGCAGATTTATCTATGCCTTTAAATAGTGGATATCTCTGCTTTAAATACTCCGAGGAAAAATCATCATCAATAATTCCCATGACTTTTATACCAAAACAACTATTATTATCATAAAATTTAATAACTGCTTCCGTTACCTCTCCTCCACCAATAAAAATCACCGGCTCTTTGAAAATGTCTAAACGATTACAAATATATATGAGAATTTGACGTATACCATATAAAAATATAAGACTAAAAATAAATAATAAAACTACATATAAACGAGAAATCTTCGTTATATCCTCATGTATCAAATATAAAATAAATATAGCTACTATTATACTATAAAAATTAGCACAAAAAATATCTTTTATCTTTTCCCAATACGGTACCATACGTTTATGCGTATCTGCATAAAATAAGAAAAAGATAAATACAGCAGGCACCCAAAGAT
>ULXA01030354.1_pt1 | contig 17298 bp, 25 predicted proteins | sample 1960861 | NCBI WGS metagenome assembly ULXA01 (sample SAMEA4835827, study PRJEB28245) | human gut metagenome | biome: gut microbiome; material: fecal sample | place: Denmark | collected 2008
TCGAATCTATCGGGGAAGGAATCCTTTCTCTTGCTGGAGTAATCGCAAATGGCGGGCCAGCTATTGCCGAGGCATTTACAGTATTGGTTCTTGCCGCAGTTGAGGCTCTAGTTACGGCTGTGCCAGCGGTCGTGGATGGGCTATTTGTCTTGATTGACAGTGTCCTTTCGGCTCTGGTCGAACATACGCCGACTATCGTGGAGCAGCTATTTGATATTCTGATTGGTATTATTCAGGCTATCACGACGAAACTGCCGGAATTGATTAAGGCCGGAGTAGAGTTACTGATGGCTTTCTTTGACGGGGTAATCGACGCCTTGAGTGGAATTGATGTGAATGTACTCATCAAAGGAATCGCCGGAATTGGTTTGCTTTCAGCGATTATGCTTGCTCTCAGTGCTGTTGCCTCCTTGGTGCCTGGAGCTATGCTTGGCGTTCTTGGAATGGGTGCAGTCATCGCGGAATTGGCATTGGTTCTTGCGGCTGGTGGAGCTCTGGCTCAGATTCCTGGGTTGGAATGGCTTATCGGCGAGGGCGGAAATCTTCTTCAGGGAATCGGTACTTCGATTGGCAAATTTGTCGGTGGCATTGTTGGCGGTTTCATGTCTGGAGTCTCCAGTCAGTTCCCTCAAATTGGCGCAGACCTTTCTGCATTTATGACGAATGTGCAGCCATTTATCGAAGGAGCCACACAGCTTAATCCTTCCATGCTGGATGGTGTGAAAGCGTTGGCGGAAACGATCCTTATTCTAACCGCTGCTGATATTCTGAACGGATTGACTTCCTGGCTTACTGGCGGATCTTCTCTGAGCGACTTTGCTACCCAACTTGTTCCCTTCGGTGAAGCTATGCGTGATTTTTCCATCGCCATTGCTGGTATGGATGGGGAATTAGTAGCAAATGCGGCCACCGCCGGAAGGACGCTTGCGGAGATGGCGGCAACTCTTCCTAATTCTGGAGGGGTTATCGGATTCTTTACAGGCGAAAATGATATGAGTGCTTTCGGCGCCCAGCTTATTCCATTTGGCGAAGCGATGATGGGGTTTGCAAATGCCGTAAGAGGACTGGATGCAGATACCGTTACAAATGCTGCTACCGCAGGAAAGGCCATGGCCGAAATGGCGACCACAATTCCGAATTCCGGAGGCGTGGTAGGATTCTTTGCTGGCGAAAATGATATGGACGCTTTTGGCGAGCAGCTTGTGCCGTTTGGTGAAGCAATGATGCTATTCTCTCAGGCTGTAAAGGGTCTGGATGCGAATGTGATCGTGGAATCTGCTACAGCGGGAAAAGCTTTGATCGAATTGGCAAATACGGTTCCAAACAGTGGAGGTGTCGTTGGCTTCTTTACTGGAGAGAACGACATGGATACGTTCGGGGAAAAGCTGGTGCCGTTCGGTAAAGCGATGAAATCCTATTCTGACGCAATTGCAGGCATTGATGTGGAGGCTGTTACGAATTCTGCAACGGCTGGCAAAGCAGTGGTTGAATTGGCAAATACATTACCGAATACGGGTGGATTGGTAAGCTGGTTTACCGGAGACAACGATATTGCAGCCTTTGGTACGAGCCTGGTTTCCTTTGGTAAGAGCTTCGCACAATACTCCGACTATATGAAGGATGTGGATGCGAATATCGTTACTACCACGACTAATGCTGCGACATCCATTGTTGAGCTTCAGAAAAGTCTTCCCAAAGAAGGTGGATGGTTCTCTGATGATATGACACTTGCCAGCTTCGGCAGCGATATGGCTTCGTTCGGAGCTCATTTCAGCAATTATTACAACAGCATCAGCGGTATTGATACGACATTGCTGTCCGGAGTAATTACCCAGACAAATCGGCTTGTAAGTATGGCAAATGGGATGGTTGGTCTGGATACAAGCGGTATGACTTCTTTCAGTTCCGCATTGACAACACTTGGTGAAACTGGTGTGACCGGATTTATCAATGCGTTCAATAATGCAGAATCGAAAGTAACGGCTGCGGCTTCGAGTATGTTGTCATCTTTCATCAATGGAGCAAATGCAAAGAAATCCGAACTGACAACAACGTTCACCACGCTGGTTCAGGCTGTATTGACAGCTATCAATGGAAAACAGGGCGAGTTCCAGACCAGTGGTTCCACACTTATGGTTAAGTTTATAGCCGGAGTACGATCTCAGGATAGTCCTTCCAGAACAACCTTTACCAATATCGTTAGCGGTTGTTTGACTGCAATACGAAATAAGTATGGGGAATTTACATCGACCGGAACCCAGACCATGGTGAAGCTGATTGCTGGTGTGAGAAGCAAGGATAGTGAACTCCGAACCGCATTTACAACCACGTTGAGTGGTTCCATAACTGCTATCAAAGATTATTATAGCCAGTTCAAATCTGCTGGTTCATATCTGGTTGACGGTTTCTGTGATGGTATCAGTGAAAATACTTGGAAAGCAGAAGCAAAAGCGAGAGCTATGGCAGCAGCAGCCGCAGAAGCGGCAGAAGATGAATTGGATGAGCATTCCCCTTCTAAACGCTTCTATGGAATCGGTAACTTTGCGGGAGTCGGCTTCATAAATGCGTTGATTGACAATGTCTCCAAGGCTGGAAAAGCTGGACAGGAAATTGCCAGATCCTCTATTGACGGACTGAATGACATCATTTCCAGAATTGCAGATTATGTGGACGCGGATATGGATGTCCAGCCTACTATTCGACCGGTTCTTGATCTGTCTGCTGTGGAAGCAGGGACTGGAAGGCTGAATACTCTGTTTAGCAGAAATCAGGCATTGTCCGTCAGCACTGGAATGAATGACCGGGTTTCCGAGATGGAAGTTCAAAATGGAGAAAGTTCTCCTACTGGAAATACCTATCAATTCACGCAAAACAATTATTCGCCTAAGGCTCTGTCGAGAATTGATATTTATCGGCAGACAAAGAATCAATTTTCGGCGATGAAAGGGCTGGTGGGTAACACATGATTAGAGCGGTAACTGTAACTAATTATTTGGGCGAATCAAAGAGATTTGAATTAGCGTTCCCGGAGGAATCCGGGTTCGCTGTTCAATCTATCAGTGGATTGGGGCCGAGCAAAGCAGATATTAACACGACAGAAATCTCTACAAATGACGGTTCACTATATAATTCAGCAAGAGTAAATTCCAGAAATATTGTCATGTCTTTGAAATTGATGTTTAATCCGCAGATCGAAGACACTAGACATGACTCCTACAAATATTTTCCGATAAAGAAGAGAGTAACACTTCTCATTGAGACGGATAATCGTATTTGTGAGACCTATGGCTATGTGGAATCGAATGAGCCGGATATTTTCAGCAGTGACGAGACAACGCAGATTTCCATCGTGTGTCCCGATCCTTATTTTTATTCTGCTGGTCCGGATGGAACCAACACAACGATTTTCTATGGGGTAGAACCTCTGTTTGAGTTTGCTTTTTCCAATGAATCTTTGACTGAATCTCTGATTGAATTCGGCGAGATCAAGAACGAAACCGAGCAGACAGTTTATTATTCTGGCGATGCTGAGATTGGGGTTGTAATTACCATCCATGCGATCGGAAACGTGAAAAATATTACGATTTACAATACCGGAACGAGAGAGGTAATGCGTATTGATACTGATAAATTGGAGCAGCTAACGGGTTCCGGAATGGTTGCCGGCGATGAAATCATCATCTCCACCATTAAAGGGGATAAATCAATTACGCTTCTCCGAAACGGTATCTACACCAATATTTTAAACTGCCTTGACAAAGATTCTGACTGGTTTCAGCTTTCTAAAGGTGATAATATTTTCGCTTATGTGGTGGAAGAAGGAACGACCAATGTGCAGTTTAAGATTGAAAACAGAACAGCGTTTGAGGGGGTATAGTTATGGAATTGATTGTTCTGGATACTTCTCTGAAAATGCTTTCTGTGCTTGATACCTTTGAGTCTCTGATATGGACGGAGCGGTATTCCGCCTATGGAGATTTCGAGGTATATACAAGCATCAACGATTCTGTTCTTGAAATCCTGAAAGATGATTATTATCTCTGGTTGAAGGAATCCGACCAGACCATGATTGTCGAGGATAGAAAGATTGAGTCCGATGCTGAAAACGGAAACCACTTCACGGTCACTGGAAGGTCGTTGGAATCCATTCTGGAGCGCCGTATCATTTGGAAGCAGACGATTCTGAGCGGAAACTTTCAAAATGGAATCAAAAAGCTGCTGGACGAGAACATCATTAGTCCTTCCGATGCTTCCCGAAAGGTGGAAGGACTGATATTTGAGGCATCCACGGACCCAGCGATTACCGGACTGACGGTAGATGCACAGTTTACCGGAGACAATCTGTATGATGCCATTAAAAAACTGTGCGATTCCAAAAATGTCGGTTTCCGAATCAAGCTGTCCGATGATAACAAGTTTGTCTTTAAGCTCTATGCTGGCGCAGACCGTTCTTATGATCAGTTTACGAATCCATACGTAATCTTTTCTCCCAAATTTGAGAATGTAATCAATACCAATTATCTGGAATCAAAGAAGACTTTGAAAACCGTTACTTTGGTTGCTGGAGAGGGAGAGGGAGCTGATCGGAGGACTACAACTGTAGCTTGTGCGTCTGGTGCCGGAACAGGTTTAAATCGAAGAGAGCTTTACACGGATGCCAGGGATGTTTCTTCGACCGTGGATAATGAAACGTTGACAGACGCCGAGTATAACGCACAGCTTTCTCAAAGAGGTTTGGAAAATCTGGCTGAGAACATCGCAACCAAATCCTTTGAAGGTAAGGTTGAAACAACGAGGATGTACCGATATGGAGAAGACTTTTTCCTGGGAGATATGATACAGATTGTGAACGAATACGGGATCGAAGGAAAAGCCCGTGTCACAGAATTCATTCGCTCCCAGAGCAAAGAAGGACTCGATTCGTATCCGACATTCGTTACCGTAGAATAGCAGGAAAGGGGTGAAGAAAAATGAGTGTCACTTATGGATTCTACAATTCAAAGAACCAAGATAGACGATACGATGCAATTCAAATGTCCAGTATTTTTGATGGGATCATTCGTGACGGCATTTTGCAGCATGTCGGGACTGCTATGATGGTGAATGCATCTACTGGCATGATGGTGAATGTCGGAATCGGTCGAGCATGGTTCAATCATACTTGGACACTAAATGACGCCTTACTTCCACTGACAGTGCCGCAGTCAGAAGTGATTCTGAATCGAATTGATGCGGTTGTTTTGGAAGTGGATTCAAGGGAATCGGTTCGCGCAAACGCAATTAAAATCATCAAAGGCACACCAGCTACCAATCCGGTGAAACCGACGATGATCAGCACAAACGACAGATGGCAGTATCCATTGGCATATATTCGGGTAAATTCTGGCGTTACGTCCATTCGTCAGGCAGACATTACAAATGCGGTTGGTACATCGGAGTGTCCGTTCGTAACGGCTCCATTGGAGATGATGTCTATTGACGCTCTGGTTGTGCAGTGGAAAGACCAGTGGTCAAAATGGTTCAACGCCCAGACGGAAGAAATCCAGCAATCTTATCTGGAATGGGAAAAGCAGTGGGATGATTGGTATGCTGCTCAGACGGCGGATATGCAGGAGACAAACGCCTATTGGAAACAGTTATGGGCGTCTTGGTTTAATGAGTACACGAACAACAATACATCTGAAATGGCTGCGTGGAGAGAAAACGCTCAGGCATTGTTTGATGAGTGGTTCCAGCAGTTGAAGGATACTCTTTCGGAAGATGTGGAAGCGAACCTGGCAAACCAGATATTGGAGTTGCAGGAAAGGACGAAGATTCTGGAAGAAATTGTAGATGGAATTCGGACGGAATTTACCGTGTACAACAAGCTTTATGACAATGGATACGAGAATTACGACAATCTTCTCGATTCATCAGAAGGAACTATCATTGACAGTAACGTGGACCCGATTGTGGCGCGTGCATATTCCAGCTCCTTGATTCTGGATAGCAACGGTCAGCCTATCGACGGCCGCGTTATTTTTTGTATTAAGTAAAAGGAGGATATATCGAGATGAAAATTACCGATTATGAAAAGGTCCAGACACTGGATTCGAGCAATATGGTCTTAATTGACGGTAACAATGGGACCAAAACAATTCTGGTGGCGGATTTCATTAAGTCATTGATTGGGCTTATCAGCTCTCAGGATTTTATTTCCGGTGTCAATCTGTCGGAACTTACGCAGATTAACGCGCTGACATCGGATGACAAACTGCTGATTGGAACGGCTGAAGGAAACAAGGCTATTGGTGCGGATGACGCGCTTTTTGCTATGCTGGATGCTTTCATTCCGAAAGAACAGCGCCGGATGATTTACAGGGGGAAAAATCTGGGTGCCGTTGTTACAGAAGAGCAGAAAGCCAACATCAAGAATGGAACTTTCAAAGGCTTCTTCCTGGGCGATTACTGGACAATCGGCAGCTATACATGGAGAATCGTAGATTTCGATTACTGGTATAACTGTGGCGACACAGCATTTACCACTCCGCATCTGGTTATCATGCCGGATAAGCTGCTTTATAATGCTCAGATGAATGAGACCAATATTACAACTGGCGGCTATACTGGCTCTCTGATGTACACGGAGAATTTGGATCAGGCAAAAACATTGGCAGCAAGCGCCTTCGGTGATTTGATTCTTACTCACCGCGAATACCTAACAAATGCCGTTACCGACGGACACGCTTCAGCAGGAGCTTGGTTCGATTCTACGCTTGATCTCCCGAATGAGATTATGATGTATGGATGCCATGTATATGCGGCGATGAACAACGGGACGGTAATCCCGACGAATTACACTATCGGAAAGACACAGCTTGCTCTGTTCACAGTAGTTCCGAAGCTGATTTCCAATCGTGCAACATTCTGGCTCAGAGATGTCGTTTCTTCGGCTGGTTTCGCTAATGTGGACGCCGGTGGCGATGCGAACGCCCACCACGCTTCGGACTCTCGTGGAGTTCGTCCGGTCTTCGCTATTGGTTAGTCTGAATCCAGGGGCCTTGTGCCCCCGTGAAAAACCGTACGCAGGTGACAACAATTTGTGTTATAAAGAGAAAAACTCTAAAGAAAGGTGAGAATCAAAATGGATAATAAAGTTTATAAAATCACCCTCGGAAACGGACATGTCATCGACCAGTTGAAGCTGAATGGCAACAACTTCATTTCGTCTACCGAAATCGAAAAGTCTGTATTTAGCGGGAACCTTTCCAAAGTTATTATCAATGATGGCGAGCAGGATGAAATCCATAAAAATATGGACCTCATTCATATCACTAAGATGGGTGATTCCGAATACTGGTTTGCTCTCCGGGATGTTTCTGATCAGGAAATCACACAGAAGGCATTTATGTCTGCGGCAGCCATGATGGCTGTAAAAACTCTGTCCGATGAGGAAGCTCTTACCGTGGTTTCTATCTTCCCCGAATGGTCTGCGGATTCTGTAAGTTATAAGAAAGACGATCGTGTTCGGTATGGCGACACGATTTACAAGTGTTTACAGGATCATATTTCACAGTCGGCCTGGGCTCCGGAAGATGCCGTTTCCTTGTGGGTTAGAATAGATGATCCAGCCATTGAATGGCCCGAATGGGTACAGCCAACAGGTGCACATGATTCCTATTCCAAAGGAGCAAAGGTGACTCACAACGGGAAGAAATGGATTTCCGACATTGACGCAAATGTATGGGAACCCGGTACCCCGAGCAGCAATTGGACGGAGTACACTGAAGAATGAGCGTCCTTGTGAGTGACCGGACCGAATCCAAATTTGAAGCGATTACATATTCTATTGAATTACATGATATGTTAATCGACCTTATGCAGCGTAGTTTCGGAGTGAAAGATTTGGATCAGCTTGTTCGAGTAAGATATGCTCACGGAAAGGATGCGACAGAAGATTTTTCACGGTATAGATATTTGATGCTGAATTACAAAAATCGCATTGACCAGTTGGCTTCCATGTTGACGAGCAATGTGCGGGCAGCAAATTCTATCTATCCGACTACGCTGCATGAATATGAGAAAAGAAGAGATTATCAGAATACAGCCATAGTAAACTGCGAGCAACTTTTGAAAGAGTTGCAACGAATCGTTGAGATATTCGAAGTGGACGTTAATCTCTACAGTCGCTATGTTAAAGCTATCGACCGAGAAATCGGATTGATAAAGAAGTGGTGTCAACGAGATAACCGAATCAAGTCACAGTTAAGAGGGTAATGTCTAATTATGCGTCGTTTCTTCGGCTAATTTCGCTAATGTGAACAACAATGGCAATACGAACTACAACAACGCTTCGAACTCTAATGGAGTTCGTCCGGATTCTCTGCCTAACCAACAGAGAAGGAGACATTATCCTTTCCGAATGGATAAATAGCAAAGCCGGACGCAATTTACTACGGTAAGTATTGCTATCACGGTGAATGATTTATGGACTATGAGGAGATTATCTGTGACGCCAACAACTTGTATAGGGCTTACAAGGTTTCTGTCAAAACCAGCAAATGGAAGGAGACTACCCAGAAATTCATGATGAATTTTCTTCGGTACATCTTCTCCATTCAAGATGACCTGATGAATCGGACCCTTCAAAATGGACCTACGCAGGAATTCACGCTGTTTGAGAGAGGCCGAGTAAGACCTATTACAAGTATTCAAATTCGGGATCGCATTATTCGGCATGTCTTATGCGATGAAGTTTTGCTTCCAGAAGTGAAGAAGCATATTATCTACGACAATTGCGCCTCGATTAAAGGAAGAGGTATCTCCCACCAACGGGACAGGTTCGAAGTTCATCTCCGTAAATACTATCGGTTGTATGGAAATGAAGGGTGGATATTGTTCGGTGACTTTTCCAAGTTTTACGACAATATTATTCATGAGATTGCTAAACGGGAACTCTTAAAGCTGTTTAATGACGATGAATTTATTGACTGGCTGTTGACACAGATTTTTGATGGATTCAAAATCGATGTTTCTTATATGACGGATGAAGAATACGCCAGATGTATGTCCGATACTTTCAACAAGCTGGAGTATAGGAAAATTCCGGAATCCACACTGACAGGCGAAAAGTGGATGGAGAAGTCGGTAAACATTGGCGACCAGCTATCTCAGGTAATTGGGATTTATTATCCGTACCGGATTGACAATTACGTCAAGTATGTACGGAGTCAGAAGTTCTATGGAAGATACATGGATGACTGGTACATCATGAATCCGAGTAAAGAGGAATTGTTGGATTTGCTCGATAATATTCATCGGATTGCAGAAGGGTATGGAATCCATATCAATAAGAAGAAAACTCGTATTGTGAAGATTTCCAGCACTTATAAATTTCTGCAAATCAAATATAGCTTAACGGATTCCGGAAAGATAATCAAACGAATCAATTCAAAGCGGGTTACTACGATGCGAAGAAAGCTCAAGAAGCTCGCTGTCAAGGTGAAGAATGAGGAGATTTCGTATGAAAATGTAGAGAACATGTTTCGAGGCTGGATGGGAGGCTTCTATAAGCTTTTATCCAGGGAGCAAAGGAAAAACTTAATAGGTCTCTATGAAGATTTGTTTGAAAAATCGATTACGATTGTCAACAAAAAGATCGTTGTAACCGACAAAATCAAATAAATATTGGAGGATGCTAAAATGGAGCCATGGTTTCAAATGGTAGCAACAATTGTTTGCGCCGTCATAGCTTCTTCTGGGTTTTGGGCGTATATCCAGAAACGAGGCGAAAAGAAAGATGTAAAAACTCAAATGCTCATCGGATTAGCGCATGACCGGATTGTGTATCTTGGAATGTGTTATATCGAACGAGGATGGATCACTCAAGACGAGTATGAAAACCTCAATGATTACCTTTATAAACCTTATGAAAAAATGGGTGGGAATGGTTCGGCACAGAAAATCATGCTGGAAGTCAATAAACTTCCCATCCACAAATCGACATATGTTGAAGAAAATTAGTAGGAGGAAAAATCATGATGGAACAGATTATGAATTATGTGCAGCCGGAACTGATCGTCGTGGCGATTGTCCTGTACTTCTGTGGTATGGGTCTGAAACAGACGCAGACAATTAAGGACAAGTATATTCCGCTGATTCTCGGTGCTTCTGGCATCGTCCTTTGTGGGATTTGGGTTCTGGCAACGTGTCCACTGGGGAACGGTCAGGAGATTGCAATGGCTATATTTACGGCAATCGTTCAGGGAATTTTAATGGCGGGCCTCAGTACCTATGTGAATCAAATTATTAAACAGGCAAATAAAGACGAGTAACTGGAGCGGGCAACCGTTCTTTTTTTATGTCTCAAAAAGAGAGGATGAGAGAATATGGCTATTAACAAAGTAATCTACGGTGGAGAGACATTGATCGATTTGACCGGCGATACCGTAACTGCTGATAAGATTCTTTCCGGCTTTACCGCCCATGACAAGGGGGGGGAGTCAATCACAGGTACTTGTGAATACGATGTAGATTCTTCCGATGCGACGGCTGCTGTTGCTGAAATCCTTCAGGGAAAGACCGCGTACGTACGAGGTCAGAAACTGACGGGAACCATGAAGAATAACGGAGCGGTGACTGGAACGATTTCTGCTAAGGATGAAGAGTACACCATTCCGCAGGGACACCATGACGGTTCTGGTAAAGTTGGTATTGCAGCATCAGAAAAAGAGAAACTTATTCCAGACAACATTCGGGAAGGTATTACCTTGCTGGGTGTAGAAGGCGCCATGTCTGGTACAGAAGATGCCAAACCCCAGGCAAAGACAGTAACACCTTCGACGGAATCGCAAACAATCCTTCCGGATTCTGATGACGGATACAATTATTTGTCTCAGGTTACGGTTGAAGCAATCCCATACAATGAGAGTGAAAATCCCGCTGGAGGTACTACGGTAACTATCGGGTAGGAGGGAGGCTTAAATGGCTACAAGTAAAGTCGTTTACAGCGGCAGAACCCTCATAGACCTGACTGGGGATACCGTAACTGAAGAATCTCTATTACGTGGTTATACTGCTCATAAAGCGGACGGAACGTTGATAACGGGAACGGCCTTTGATGGTTATCCGAATGAGTTTACATTCTTGGATGTTCTGGAAGACTCGAACGGACATGCAATACAGGATTCTTCAGAGGATGTTCTTTATGGGCGGACTGTATATCGCAAAGCAAGAAATAATGTGATATTTGATTCGTACGGAGACATCATAGAAGATAGTTCTATCGTATAAACGGATCATGAGTTAGATGTAAATCAGAGTGGAAAAAGGTGTAGAAATGTCGTTTACTTCTTGAGCATTCCTACACCTTTGCTATTCAGCCATTGAAAATACTGGGTTTTTTGTTTCTATGATAGAAACTTACTAGACAAGAGATTTGTCAAAAATCAAGTAAAATCAATACTTTTAGAAGTGGTTAGGAGTGGGTAAAAGCAGGGAAATGTAGGTAACTCGTACATTATTCCTGCACCATTCCTATATCTATATTCCTACACTTTGTTAAGCGTCCGAACCCTTTTCTGGCTCAGAGATGTCGTTTCTTCGGCTCTTTTCGCTGTTGTGGACTACGCTGACTATGCGCACTACGGCAGCGCTTCGGGCTCTTATGGGGTTCGTCCGGTCTACAAGCTATTTTATTTTTTCAATCTCTTCTCGCAACCAATCAAATTCTCTAGCCGTATAGACCTTTTCCGTAATATCCGTGATCTTATGTCCCACCATATATTTGATGGCGTACTCATCCACGCCATATTTTTTTGCCATCGTGACGAAATGTTTTCTGCCATCGTGCGGACGGTGTTCAGGGTTTAGATTAAGCTCGTCACGAATGCGGCTAAATACTCTTTGATAGCGGTTATAGGTAAGCTTGATATTTTTCTGTCGGCTATCTGGATCGACATAGTTAAAAAGATATTTGCTTCCTAGCTTTTCGGCTTCTCTATATTTTCGTTCCACAAGGGATTGAATTCTGGGATGGATAGGTACGGTTCGGTCTTCGCCGGCTTCTGTTTTCATGCCACCAGTAAAGATCCATTTCGATAAATCAACATTGCTCAGTTCAATCAATCCCAATTCCTGTGGTCTCCAACCAGAATAACATTGAATCAGAAGAACATCAACACAATATTTATCATCAACATGTTCCCAAAGTAACTTCATTTCATCGTCGGAGAATGGAATGTGTTCCTTCTTGACGGTCTGAATTTCTTTGATGGTTTCATCAGTCAAGGTAAAAGTTCGAGCGTAATTCTGTTTGACAATTTCATATTCCAAAGCATAATCCAGCATCAGATTGAATAGAGACTTGATTTTGTTCTTCATGGAAGCGCTCGGTTTCTGCTCTTTTCCCTTTACGATGGCGACGCCCTCATCCATACAGCCTTTCACATGGCGAGCTCGGATATCCATAACTCGCATATCATAGACAGACGAACAATACGCCCATGCAGAGTCTACGGCTCTTGCACTGGAATCATTCTTCAAAGTCTTGAAATATTCTTCGGTCCACTTTTCATACAGTTCTTTTGCTGTGATAGCGGGTTCCAAATCATATGGATTCTTATTGTACTCTGCCAAGGCTGCATACGCATCGTTATAGGTTGGAAAATAAGATTCCGGCTTTAGTGGCTTGCAGATCGGCTTTCCCTCTGGCGTTTTTCCAACTGTAACCATGGCCCGAAAAGGGTTTCTTAGATTCCGGTTCTTAATTTCACTGATCTGTCCAAACCCATTAGGGAGCCGTCTCCGTTTGTTATTTTTACTTCGAGGCTTCCTAGGTCTGACATCTGGCTGCATGGGATAACCACAATGGGGGCAGAATGTCGCCTTGTCGCTTACCTGCAACTCACATTCAGGGCATTTTATCAACATGCTTCATACCTCCTCAATACCTTTGTAAAACGAGATTTTCCGCGTGGCAAGGTTGATTTATCATCAGTAATCATATATGATGGTGTAGGAATTGTCAACTCCTACACTAAACTTTTTAAAAGGATGGGTATATGGTTAGTGATGAAAAATTAACCTGTCGGAACTGCGGGGCAAGGGTGAAACGGTATGATAACGTGTCGAGAATTGTGCGAACAAAAGGAAGAAAAACATCATGGGTAAAGGTGGAACGGTTTCGTTGCCCTGTTTGCGGACAGATACATAGGGAATTGCCGGATTATATTTTTCCATACAAACAGTACGAAGCCGAGGTAATTCGTGGCGTTCTGGAAGGATTTATTACTTGCGAAACATATGGATATGAGGATTACCCTTGTGAAATGACGATGATTCGATGGAGGAATTCGCAGGAATTACAACTCCTTTTGTGAAAGATAAAACGAAAGGAGATTCATAATGTCAAAAGAGGAAAAGCACTTACAGACTAAAATTCGAATATTTGAGGATATGCTTTTACGATGTAAGAATTTTGGTCAAGCAGAAGCGATTCAAATCGAATTGACAAGAATGAGAGCAAAATTACAAAAATTATATTTCAAGAGAATGGAGCCCTAACAAGGGCTCTTTCTTTTTGTCGTTTTGCCACTGAGGTTGTTTTAACAAATTGCGGTTCCTATCCTAGAATAGCCGTTGAAAGGAGGTAACAGCCAATGGAAGAAATGATATTTGCACCAGGCTCCGTTCCGGTAGCGGTCGTCGCCAGAGTATACGGGAAAGATGCTTCCTGGGTTCGAGCCGGTATTATATCCGGATGGCTTCCCATTGGAAAAGCGACTAGAAACGGAAAGTTGATTACCAATATCGAAGAGATGAATTCGAAGTACGGACGCATCAACTTTTATATTTCTCCAAAGCGGCTCTGGGAAGAAACCGGATATTTATGGAAAGGAGAGAAACGTTAATATGGCAACAACGATTCGTCCAGAATTATCCGAGAAAAACCCATATTGGATTGAGCGTCACCGGTACTATGAATTGAAGCATTTCTGCCTACAGTATCCGATATGGAAGAAAGCATATGCCGCTCTGGATGGGCTTAGCCGCCGGCCTGCTGATATGGAGATATTCTCAAGAAACAGAACGACTGGCGATCCGACAGCTCGATGTGCAGAAGCTCGATCTTACTATTTGGATCGTATGAAAACGGTCGAGCAAACGGCGATTGCAACAGATGCGGAATTATCCAATTATATTTTAAAAGGCGTAACCGAAGGATGGTCTTATGACATCTTGAAAGCTAGATTAAATATCCCATGCTGCAAGGATGTTTACTACAACTTGTACAGACGGTTCTTCTGGTTACTGAATAAAGCGAGGGATTGAAATGAAGATTGTAGACATAGCAGTCAAGAAAGTCTATCGCTTCAACTGTCCGAATTGTCAGAGCCGATTGGAGGCAGACAGCAAAGAGGTGGTGGACATCGGAGGAAAGGTATGTAAATTCCATTGTCCTGTATGTCGAAAAGAGCGGTATATTGCCTGGTCCGACATGAGAAAGAAAATTGTGTATGAGGGCGAGGGAACGCAGAAATAACATCTTTAAAGACTGAGCCAGCAATGGCTCTTTCTTTTTTATCCTAGGATAAAACACAGTACCAAGGTATCCGAAAGACATGCTATGTTGATATGTGAAAAAATCCCGGGTAGGAAATTTGGAAAAATGTTTTGGAAAGGCAGGATTGAATATGGAGCTCATTCTTTGCATGATTATTGGCATCATTATTGGGATTGTCTTCGGACGACAGGTATTCCGAAGGGATGTCGTTGGTTCGCTGCGGGTCGATCAATCCGATCCAGACAGCGGACCTTATTTGTTTTTGGAACTGTCCCATAAGGGAGCGGATGCGATATATAAGAAAAGATATGTGGTCTTGAAAGTCAACATCAAAAATTATATTTCGCATGAATAACAAGTCCTTTTATGGAACAGTTAATGAATTCACGAAAGGAGAACTAAAATGGGTGAAAACATCAAAGAATTGCTGAACGAGGAGATAGCAGCGGAGATTCAGGCGATATCTTCTCTGGATTCGGGTAGCGAAGAGAAATCAAAGGCTATAGAGGATCTGGCAAAGCTGTACCGTTTGAGAATCGAGGAAACCAAAAGCGAGCTGGACGCGGAGGATAAGCGAAGCCGGCGTACGTTGGAAAGTGAAGCGAGTGTCCGGGAAAACGAGATTAAGAAATCTCAGTTGGACGAGCAGATCAAGGCCGATGTGCAGGATGAGCAATATAAGCGCTCTCAGCTTGACGAACAGGTGAAAGATCGATATTTCAGACTGGGTATTGCAGCGGCAGAGCTTCTCATACCGTTGATGTTCTACGGTATCTGGATGCGGAAAGGATTTAAGTTTGAGGAAACCGGAACTTATACCTCGACAACATTCAGAGGATTGTTCAATCGTTTTAGACCGACAAAGAAATAATTAACCGGTAAGAAATGAGGAGGGCGTGATATACACATGTCCTCTTCGTTTTTGCGTGATTTTTACAGACGCTATTATGGAAAGGAGATGCGTCAAAGAGCTCTTTGTCTCTTGACCGTACACCGGAAGAAACCGTACAATAATAGCGGTTCTTTCGAAAAACGAAAGGAGATAATATTTATGAGCCACAAAATTATCAAACCAGAAGGTATTGAATGAAAAAGTCTTTTAATCCCCCATCTGAGATGGGGGAACAGGCAAAGCTGTAGCGTTGCCCAGAGTATTAAAAACTCCTATGTTATAATGATATTGGTTTCGCAGGCCATATCAAAAAACATAGGAGGTATCCATATGGATAATCAGAGTATAACACATACACGTTGGAATTGCACCTATCATATTGTTTTTATTCCAAAGTACAGAAGGAAAATAATGTATGGGGAATTAAAGAGGGACATAGTAGAAATCATAAAAAAGTTGTGCGAGATGAAACAAGTTGCCCTGATAGATGGCAGAGTATGTAAAGATCATATTCATATGTATGTGGCAATTCCCCCGAAAATGAGTGTATCGGAATTTATGTCATATCTGAAGGGGAAAAGCACGTTGATGCTTTTTGACAGACATCCAGAATATCGAACAAAATGGGGAGATAGGCATTTCTGGGCAAGAGGATACTATGTATCAACGGTAGGAAATGTGAACGAAGAAACAATTATCAAATACATTCAGGAACAAGAAGAAAATGATAAGCTAGAGGACGGAAGGAAGTAGAGATGCCTTCTTTAGGAGGCGACCAGTATAAATGGTACTGCGAAATCCCGCCTCTGGCGGAACCCGGGAACTACCCCGGAGGGGTTAAAACCAAACCCCCATTTGAAATGGGGGTTGATGACTTTGATTGAGTACCTGAATAACGGATATGCGATTTGCAATCGGTGTGGAGCCGTTATGAGGCAAGCAGAAGATCCGAAGACTGGATGCGGAGTTTATATCTGTCCATCGTGTGGATTAAAGGTGGACGAAGAAGATTACGAGTATGAGTCCGATGAAGAAGTAGAATGGACGGAAGAAATGCTCGATATGGAACAAGGAGATATTCCGCCAGCCGGATGCAGAGCCTGCGGAGGACCATACCCATATTGCAAAACGTCATGTAAGCTATTTGATGACTAAAAATATTATTGAGAGAAGGTCTATGCTTTGGCATAGGCTTTTTCTTTTTGGAGAATAAATGATGCGATACCATTATGAAAAACCGGACATCTATTTATCGATGTATGGAAAAGTATATTTTTGCGATCATCCAGTCTATCATTGCTGCACTCTGTTCCAAATCGGGGAAAAGGGACTGGCAGTTATCCAACAACGATTTGATGAGAAAACGAAGAGCACCTGGTGGGGAGAAGTGGACCCATGGATTACGGATGATTTATATTTGCATCCGCATTTTAAAGAATACTTTGATATACGTTCTGGGATGGCTACGGACGGGCTTTATCCGACTGTGACGGTTCGCCAGATTATGTGGGCTTTAAAAATGAAGCCAATTAAGAGAGAACGTTGGGAAACTGTCTTTGACAGACGGGATATTTAATGCGCAAATATCACAGCTCCTTTTATGGAAAACTGATTAAAAGCGAAGGAGTTTAAAGGTGATGGACGAAATGAAAATCAGCTCAAAATTTACACGAATGTTGCTTTCGAAATTAGCAAAAGGGGTATTACATAAAAAGCTTGGATATAGCGTAGATATCCAGCTAAACGAGTTGAATGCTTCGATTTCAGATGAGAAAGCACATGTGCATGTAAGTATTGATGCGGATATGAGTAAAGAAGAACTCATGAAAATTCTGAAGAAGATCGGTTTGAATTAAAAGGATTG
>ULXA01019541.1_pt1 | contig 17035 bp, 9 predicted proteins | sample 1960861 | NCBI WGS metagenome assembly ULXA01 (sample SAMEA4835827, study PRJEB28245) | human gut metagenome | biome: gut microbiome; material: fecal sample | place: Denmark | collected 2008
ACGCCGCTTTCCCTTTCCGGGAAAGCGGCGCTTTTGCGTCCGGAGAGAGGGGGAAGATATCAGGGCAGAAAGGACGAAAGACGATTTTCCCCTGTTCCGGGGATAGTGGGGCTTTCTTCCTTTTCCCCCTGCCTTGGACATCTCCGGGAGTTTCGATAAGCCCGGAAAAAACCGGATCGACTTATTGAATACGGAGCCGACGTTTATTTCCTTTTAAGTTCAACAAGAGCTCCGTAATGCAACACATCAAATTCGGCCGGGGCAATTTCAACAAGCAGTTTCATATGCTCTTGTTCCCATACGGCCGTTTTCCTGAAATCCAGCCCCTAACCTGCATGAATGATCTGCGCCGCCTCTCCGCGCGACTAACCACAAACCTTCTTATCCGCGCGGCCGCCGGCCAGGCATTTGCTCCACCACGCATGGATAAGACTGACATTTGATGATGCTCCTTGCCTATATCCTTTCCTTAAAAAAGAAATCCCATTGTCTTTAGGAATTTTATCCCAGGCATCCCTACTTTGAGCTTGCACGGACATCTTCATTCATGTACTTCACAAAGGATATCAAAACTATTGGAACCATCAGCACACGCTGCTGCACGGTTCAATGGATTTTCCCTCCGCCTTTTTCCCGCGCGGTTATCCTCCAAGGGTCACTGCCGGGGAAACCAAAACACTCTTTTCCTCATTCCACTTCCCAAAATATATGCGTATTTTACCCATCCTGGCCTTTACCTGCCTTTTCGGAAGCATTTCCTTCGCCCAAGGACAAAGCCGCACCCCCTCCAGGCCGGAACCGGCCCAACCGGCAGCAAATGCTCCGGCGGCCGATACTGTGGACAAGTCCCTGCCGCCAGCCGCCGTCAACGGCATCCGGTTCGTTCTGAAGGAGCCCATGTCTCTTCCTTCTCCCATTTACATGCCTATTGATTCCAAAAGGCTGGAAAAAGTGGAAATCCGCGCCGCCCTTCCGGGACGCCGCAGCGTTTACCCCAGGAGCAAGATCATTACCCTGTTCGGGGGCCTGGACCAGAAAGGCATGCCGACCAATAAACTCGTCAGCAAGCCCCTGCCGCCCGATCTTGGCTCCAAAACCCTGGCTCTGGTCGGCAAAAACAGCAAAGGGGAATTGACGCTGGATTTTATTAATGAGTCGGAACTGCCGCTGAACTGCGTTTACATCCAGAACCTGACCGGACGCACGTTCACTTTGGAACTTCCCAAACCTCCCTCGGGAGAAAAGAGCGCTATCGAACTGCCCAGCAAATCCACTTACATTTTCGGCAAGAACTCCACAGACAGCAACATTTCCCGCACCACCCCCGCCAATTTGACGTACATGACCCGTTTAAAGAACGGCAAAGTCGTCAAGGTGAAGGACAGAGGCATGATGCTGACGACCTACCCGGGACGAAAAGTGGTTATGATTATTTCCCCGGATTCCACCGGCCGCACCGTCGTTTTGACGGAACTGATGATTTTCAAGGAAAGGCCGGGGGCGGCTTCCTCTGACAAGTAAATTTTCTTCCGATATCCGGGAAGCCGGAAGTTGCTCTGGAGTATATCCGGATGATTCAGAAAAACGGGCATTGCTGCCCGTTTTTTTATTTTTCTTCTCCTGACGCCATGGATTGAGGGAATAAACCACTCCGGACATTTTTCCGGCACGGGAACAATGTCCACCCTGTTTCCCGCGGCTCCAATGCGGCAGGCGGAGAAAGAGGTCTCGAAGCCATGCGGCTTGCCGAAAAAGTTCACCTGCCGCCCTCCGGCATCCGAACAGGCTTAATAAACTTTGGGCACCAGACCCTGACGGCTCATCTTATCTTCCACTTTTCGCCGGTTTTCCTCCAGACGCCGGGCGTCATAGGAATCATCCACAGGCTGGGCCTCCGGAATGTTTTCTCCGCGTCCCGCCTTGTATTGCTGCACCTGCGGGAGCACTCCTTCCACCAGTTCCCTGCATATCCAGGAAGGCAGGATATAGGTCTCCGTGCGTCCGGCCCGGCTCAGAGCCAGCCCAACAAATTTTCCGTTGACGTCAATGACCGGGCATCCGGCCCGTTCCGGGAACAAGGTCATGTCCGACTGGATGACCAAAGGGAATTCATCCCTTTTCAGGCTCATCCGGTTGCCCATGGAGTTCATCATGTCGAGACGCTTTTGCGGGAATTTCATCACTTTGGGCCTGGGCCCCGTGAGGAGTTTTCCCTCCACTACTTGGTTCCGCCGCCTTACTTCCACGGGAACCGTCTCACCGGGACGCACCCCGACCATGGCGGCACGGATGGAGTACATTCCGTCCACCGGCTTTCCATTCAGCTTCATCAACACATCACCGGCCATCAAGCCGCTGCGGTGCGCGCCGCTTCCGGCTTCCACGCCGCCTATCATGACCCCCTCCCCGTCCCAGCGGGGATCGGAAACGATGCCGAGATAAGGCTGGTCATCCGCCCTCAGGCTGCGCTGGGCCACGGAAACGACTCCGAAGTCGCTCACATGCCCCGTGGGCGATACGGCTGCAATCACGTCCCCTTCCTTCGCCTGCACATAGGAATTCAAGTCAATGGGAGGAGCGGGAAGCCCCGGCACATCCATCATCAGCAGATCATGCTCCGGAAGGGCAAAGAGCACCTTGGCGTCATAAACCCGCCCGGAAGAATCCACCAGCATGACCGGACGCCGCTCCTTCTGGAGATCACTCAGCTTGGTGAGGACCTTTCCCTTCCCCACAACCGTTCCCAAAGCCACCTGGGTATTGCCGGCAACCAGCGCCACCACGGACTGCCCCACCGGAACAGCCACTTTGTCCCATTCCCGGAAAATCTCCTTGGCCTGGCTGTCCAGCACGCTTTTGTCCTCCGGCGCAATCATCTGGTCCGGAGGCAGGGGAGAAGCTATTTCCTGGGCACACGCGGAAGCCGCCGCGAATGCCGCCCATAAATATTTCATCATCATCCTTGAGTTTGTTCCTGGTATTTCAGGCCGGACATCAGGTCGCCGCGCCTGCCGAATGTAAGATCCGCCTTGTAAGCCGTACCTTTCCTCACCACCACCAAGGGAACGGTTTCCCCCGGACGGTGCCTGCCCAGTTCACGGAGCATATCCCGCACGGAACGCAGGCTCCGGCTGTCCATGTGGGTAATGACGTCCCCCGGCTGGATGCCGGCGGTATCCGCCGGAGAATTCACCACAACGTCTTCCACCACCACGCCGTCCACGCCCAGCACATCCATCATGGCAAACCCGAGCACAGGAGATTCGGGGTCCGCCATGGGATGAAGGCCCAGCTGGCCCCAATGCCTGCCGGAGAGCAGTTTGTCCCAGTCTCTCCTGAAAACGGAAACAGGGACATGGTTGTTGATTTTCAACATAGGGCCAATGGAGGAATGGATGCCAACCAACTTGCCGGACAGGTCAAAGAGGGGACCGCCGGAATCTCCGCCAATCAGCGTGCATTCCGAAATAAGGAAGCGCTGCTTTCCGTCCGTGCACAATCTTCCCATGCGGATGGGCGCGCGGCGTTCCGGGTCAAATCCCTTGGAATGGCCCAGAGCCACCACAAAATCCCCCACATGAAGACCGTCGGATTCCCCCAGTTCCACATGGGGATAGTTTCCTCCGTCCATGATTTGCACCATGGCGGCATCCCGCGTGAAGTTGGCTCCCAGCACCCGGCCCTTGACTACGCGCCCGTCGGCAAAGACCACACGCATGATTTCATCGCCGCCCACGACGTGGGCCGCCGTCAAAATCAGGCCCTGCGGAGTGACAATGACGCCGCTGCCCGTCTCTCCCCCGTCGGAAACCAGAGCCACCGTAGCAGCCGTAACCCTGGAGGCCACCTCATGCACATGTTTCTGCAAATCCGCCATGGAAGAAACATTCCCCGCAAGACCCGCCCCTCCCAACAACAGGGACACAAGCCCCCCAACGACCAAGTAGCGAAAACTCGTCATTCTCAATAGTGATATCATGAAATTACCGATAATCGAATGATAGGACATACCCTACTGTATAAACGTTCAAAACGGCAGAATTTTGTCTATGGATTGCGACATGGCGCCATATCTTTTGCTTAGACCATTCCGGTTATTTATGATAAAGTCCGGCCCACGGATGGGGTTAAACGACAAATCAAGGAAACGAAATGCCGCCTCCTGGAGGGAACGCATCCAAGATGGAGAAATGTCTTCCCGTTCCCAGACGGAACGCAAAAAAAGGCCCCTGCCCCGTCCATCCTATCCCGGGTTGCCGCAGGAAGATCCTGAGCCGGCCGTTATTCCCGGCCCTACCCGCAGAACGGGGAATTCCCGCAACGGTCCTTCCCGGTATGACACGCCGCCCCAGCGACGAGCCTCCCGCCCGTCTCCGAAGGAAGAGTACGAAGACAATCCGGAAAGAGAAGAAGAAAACCGTCCCGCACGCGCAGGAACCATGCGCAGGCCGCGTTTCACGATTTTCGGAGCCCTGCTGTTTGTCCTGCTGATGCCGTTCCGCTTCATCGGCTCCCTGACGCGGAATATCCGCTGGTTCATTTGCTGGCCCCTGCGCATCCTTCTGGGATGCTGCTTCGTCGGCATCGCGATCGGAGCCATCCTGGTGTTTCTTTACGGCGCCATTTCCAACCGCTATGACATTTCCGAGGTAAAGAGCAACATCCCGGAACGCACGGTGATTCTGGACCGTAAAAACCGCACCATCGGAACCCTGCACGGGGAAAACCGCAAGCGGGTATCCCTTCAGGAAGTTCCTCCCGTTTTTATTGATGCCCTGCTCCTGCGCGAAGACAACCGCTTTTACGACCATGGCGGCGTGGACTGGATAGGCGTGGGCCGCGCCTTTGCGCAGGTGCTCAAGCACAAGAGAGCCACGCAGGGTGCTTCCACCCTGACGATGCAACTCGCTAAAATTACGTACAACCACCGGGAGCGCAACCTGCATTCCAAACTGACAGAAGTAGCTCTGGCTAAACGCATTGAAGCCACTTACACGAAGGATGAAATTCTGGAGACTTACATCAACCGTATTTTCTGGGGGCACACCTTCCTGGGAATAGCGGCGGCGGCGCGGGGATATTACGACAAGGAACCCCGGGATTTATCCCTGGCGGAATGCGCCACCCTGGCCGGCATTATTTACGGCCCAAATGACTTTTCCCCCATCAAACACCCGGAAGAAGCCAAAAAAGTGCGCGATATCGTCCTTGGCCTGCTGAAAAACGAAGGCAAGATTACGGAAGTGCAGTATCAGGCGGCCCTGGCGGAGCCTATCGCCACCCGGACGCCCCAGTCCCGGTCTGAGGAAAATTACGCCATGGGTCTCGTGCGCCGGGAGCTGGACGCCATTCTGGAGGAAGAAGACATCCGCCTGGGAGGGCTGGTGGTGCATACCACATTGGACCTTGATCTGCAGAACGCCACGCTGGACGCCATCAACAAGCACATGGACGCGCTGGAAGCCCGCAAGGATTTCAAGAAGCACCTGGCCTCCCTGCAGGCCAGGCGGGAAAAGAGGGGCATCCTGAAAAACAAGCTGACCACCAAGGCGGAATATGAGGCATCCCTGGCCGCCTGGAAGGCGCTCCCTGCGGAACAGAAGGAAAAGACGCAGCCGCCGATGCCCAATTACATCCAATCCGCCGCCGTAGTCATGGACAATGCCACGGGGGCTCTTCTGGCCGTCGTCGGCGGCCGGGACGCGGAAGAATCCAAGCTGAACCGCGCCATTCAGTCCAGGCGGCAGACCGGCTCCCTGTTCAAACCTTTCATTTACGCCACGTTTTTCCAGCAGGGCAATTCTGCGGATACCCGCATTTCGGATGACAGGATTGCGTACGGGGAAATACGCGGAGCCGCCAACTGGTCCCCCCGCAATTCGGACGGAACGTACCGGGGCATGAAGCCGGCCTCCTTCGGTCTCATCCTTTCCCGCAACACCATGTCCGTGCGCATCGGCAACCGCGCCGGCTTGTCCAATGTCATTCAATCCGCACAACTGGCGGGCTTTCACGGAAATATTTCCCGCACCCCGGCCCTTTATCTGGGCACGTGGGAAGCGTCCCCTCTGGACATCGCCAGCGCCTACAGCGTTTTTGCCAACGGGGGCGTACGCCCCACGCCATACATCATTGACCATATTACGGATTCGCAGGGCCAGCCGCGCTTCGCCATCACCAAAAGCAAGCGCACCGTCTATTCCCAGCGGGCGGCGAACATAACCTCTTCCATCCTCCAGCAGGTCTGCAAGCCCGGAGGCACGGCAGGAAAAATTACCGCGCTGGGCTTTAAATCCCCCTGCGGCGGCAAAACCGGAACCACGAATAATTATACGAACGCATGGTTCGCCGGATATACGTCCAACCTCACCTGCAGTGTCTGGGTGGGGTTTGATTCCTCCACCAAAATTCTGGAAAAAGGCTACGGAGGCACCCTGGCCCTGCCCGTCTGGGTGGATATTATGCTTGCCGCCCAGAAGGAAGGCTATCCCGCCAACGCCATCCGTACGCGTCCCGGTTCGGAAGGGCAGGCCGTACTCGTCTGCCGGGAATCCAATCAACTGGCCCATTCCGGCTGCCAGTACGCCAAGACTGCGTATTTTGAAACCTCCGCAGGTTACCAGGCTCCCGCCAACATGTGTGAACGGCACATTCCCATGGCGGAACCGGATTCGGAAGAGAGCATTCCCTATGCGGAACCGCTGAACGGCAGCGACGATAACATCCCCCTGGCCGAACCCGTGGAAGAAACGGACGGCATCCCCTACGCCACCCCCATCTGATTGCTTATTTTTTCCTTATGATTTCCCCATTTTTTCCCTGGTTCCTGGCCTTTTTGCTGCTGATCGCCTGCGTGGCGCTGCTGGTTCTGCTGCTGCGGTACCGGGACCGCTCCGTCCGCCTCGAAGCGGAATCCCGCTCCTGGCAGGAACGGGCGGAGGACAGAACCCAGATGCTCCGCCGGGCGGAAGAGGTGCTGAAAGATTCCTTCGCCGGCATCAGCGCGGAAGTCCTCCGTAACTCGGAGAAACAGTTTCTGAACCTGGCGGAAACGCGGCTGCAAAGCCAGCGCCAGCAGGCCAACCATGACCTGGATTCCCGCAAACAGGCCATTGAGTCCATGCTGAAGCCGGTGAGCGAATCCCTGAAACTGGTCCAGTCCCGGCTGGGAGAGATGGAAAAGGAACGCGTGGGCGCCTATACGGACCTGAAAACGCAAATCCGTTATATCCTTTCCGGCAATGAAGCCCTGAAAAATGAAACCGCCAGGCTTTCCCAGGCTCTGCACCACAACAGCGTTCGCGGCCAATGGGGAGAACTCCAACTGCGCCGCGTGGTGGAACTGGCGGGAATGGTGGAGTACTGCGATTTCACGACTCAGGAAACCCGTTCCAGGGAGGAGGAACGGGTGCGGCCGGACATGGTCATTCACCTTCCTGGAGGCCGTTCCATCATCATTGACGCGAAAGCGCCCATGGCATCCTACCTGAATGCCGGGCAGACGGAGAATCCGGAAGAGCGCAGCCAGTGGATGGCCCGCCATGCCGCGGACGTCAGGAGGCATTTGCAGCAATTAAGCGCCAAGAATTACTTTGCCCAGTTTTCCCCATGCCCCGAATTCGTCATTATGTTCCTGCCCGGGGAATCCTTTTTCCAGGCGGCTCTGGAAGCAGACCCCTCCCTGATTGAATTCGGCGCGGAGAATAAAGTCATTCTTTCCACCCCATCCACCCTGATTGCCCTGCTGAAAGCCGTCGCTTACGGATGGAAGCAGGAGCAGCTGGCGGATAATGCCAAGAAAATTTCGGAAGCGGGAGCGGACCTGTACAATACCTGCTCTATCCTTTCCGGTCATTTTTCCTCTCTGGGCAAGAGCCTGAACCAGGCGGTAGCCCAGTACAATAAAACCGTTTCCTCTTTTGAACACCGGTTCATCCCCCGGGCCCAGAAGTTGAAAAACCTGGGCGTCACCTCCACAAAGGAGCTTCCCCGCTCCCTGGAAGACATTACCGAACGGGCCAAATCTGCGGATGTTCCGGATATTACGCCCTGAAAGAGCGGCAACAATACGTCTTTTTCCCTTCCTGACCATTTCCGAGCCGGGAAAATACAGCTCTAAGGCATCCCCCGCAAACGCTTTCCTGCGCCTGGAAGCATCTTGGAGATGTAGAGGAATTCAGCCTCCGGCGGCCCTGCCCCTCCCGGAATTTTCAACAATTCCTATGCGCGGCAACGGGAAACGGCAGGCTGCTTTCATCATGCAGCCGGGCAGATAATTCCCCCGCGGCGGCGCACACCGGCACCCGGAAGGCATCCAGAGCGGAACGGGAACTGTAGCCCCACCCCACCAGAATAAGCCGTGTTCCGGCGTTCACGGCCGTGTTGCCGTCATGGGCGGAGTCCCCCACCATGCACACCTGCGCCGGCTCCCTGCCCCAGGAACGGACGATGGACAGCAGGGAGTCAGGTTCCGGCTTGCGCGGAAAGCGTTCGGAAAAACCCATCACCTCCCGGAAGGGAATTTCAGGCAGGATATGGCGCACCAGCGGCACCGTAACCGCATGGGGCTTGTTGGATAAAACGCCCAGAGGATGGCCTTCTCCGGCCAGGGACAACAGCATTTCCCGGATGCCGGGGTACGGAACCGTGCCCTCCTGCCAGGTGTGCGGGTATTCACGCATGAATCCCCGGTGCACCGCTTCAAAAGCTTCCTCCGGCACGTTTCCGTTGAAATAGCCTTTCAGGGAAGCCAGGCAAAGCTCCCGGGCCCCCTTGCCCACCATTTCCCGGATGGCGTCCACGGAATGCTCCGGATACCCCAGCGCTTTCAAGGCCAGGTTCAGGCCGCGGGCGATACCGGGAATGGAGTCCACCAGCGTCCCGTCCAGGTCAAAGACAAAACCCGTTTTCATGGATTCAATGGCAGAACCCCCGTTCGGAAGTTTCCACGAATTGGATGATTCTCCTCAGGCAGGCATTTTCCGCATACCCCGAATGCCGCAGTTCCTCCAGAGCTTCATGAACGGTCAGCTTTTTATTGACGAAAAGCTTTTTATAGCACATGCGCACGGCTTTCAGGTCTTCTTCGGAAAAGCCGCGCCTCTGCATGCCGATGGAGTTAACGGAACGCGTTACGGCCGGGTGGCCCTCCACGATCGTGTACGGCAGGACATCCTGGCTCACGCGGGCCATTGCTCCCACCATGGCATGTTCCCCGATGCTCACAAACTGGTGTACGGCGCAACATCCCGCCAGGATGGCGTAATCCCCCACCGTAACATGGCCGGCGGCGGTAGCGAACCCGGAGAAAATCACATGATTGCCGATCTGGCAATCGTGCCCGGCATGGCAGGAAACCAGGAAAAGGTTGTTATTCCCTATCCGCGTCGCGCCGCCAATGTCCGTAGCCCGGTTGATGGTGGCGTTTTCACGGAAGACGTTGTTATCCCCCACTTCCAGATAAGTCGGCTCTCCCTTGTATTTCAAATCCTGGCTTTTCAGACCGATGACGGAAAACGGGAAAAATTCGTTGCCGCTGCCGAAGGAAGAAGGACCGTCTATAACCACATGGCTGTGCAGCACGCAGCCGGGTCCCAGTTTGACATGTTCCCCGACAACGCAAAAGGGACCGATTTTAACATCATCCGCGATCTCTGCAGCAGGATGCACTACTGCCGTTGGGTGTATTTCTGGCATGGCTGAAACAAGTATGAAACAAATTCAGGTGATTAAAAGCCTAAACCCCGCAGGGCCGTCTTTTTATCACATTTGGCCGGAAGCGGCCGCATAAGCCTCCATCTCAGGCAGCCAGGGAATCAGCAGAACGTAGATGAGTTGAAGGCACAGAATAACCAGCGCCAACGTCATCACCACTTTGCGGAGCGTGAGGGAGCCGTTCAGCACATCCGTAGTCCCCAGCTTCCTGTCCCAGGGAGTAAAACCGAAACGGCGCACCCACCACCAGGAAAAAAACAGGGCCAGCAGCATCAGGGAAGGAGCAAAACACCCCAGGCCAAGCACCATGACGAACAGGGAGCGCCGGAATGCCATGGGGAAAGAAAGGCGTCTTCCCCGGTAGTCCCTGACGGAAACGCCCAGCATGGCTTTTCCCGGGGTTGTGCCCAATGTTCCAAGAAATGCAGTTTCAACGAGAACCATCGGGAGGCAGAGGTAAAGCAGAGCTTCATAGGAACCAGGAAGGAAACCGGGATTGAAAGCCAGGCCGGAAACTCTGAGCACGGACAAATACAGCGTCATGTGCATCATGATATCCGCCATTCTGCCGAGAAAACGGACGTACGCATACGGAACCACCAGCGGCGCTCCCTCCTCCGAGGCCGTCCCCCCTTCTTCCTGCGGGCAATCCGCATCCGCGGCAAGCGCCGGAGCCTGCTCTTCCCCTGCGTTTTCCAGTCCCTCTTCCTCCCGGTTCCGCCGTTCTCCTTCTCCCCTGCTGACGGCGCCTGCCCCCTTCAATGCCGGAAGGTCACGGATACATACCCATTCCGGGCACCCGGCATGCCACGCCCGGGCGTTTTCCGGAATGAGGCCCGCCTCCAGCATGGAAATGACCTCCACTTCCGGCAGAGGCCCCTTCTGTTCATGACCCTGAATCCAGTAAATATCCATAGGAGATTCCTGTTACATACTGCGCAGGGAGCGGGCCGGATCCTGGCGCGCCGTGATCAGGGCAGGAATGATGGATGCCACCACGACCATGACAAAAGCTTTCACCGCCTGCCATGCCAGCTCCGCCCAGTCAATCACCACCGGGATATTCGCCGTGCCGTGGAAGGCCACGGGGAACGGGTCAAAGCCTATTCCCGCAAGAAAACCCTGAATCTGCATGCGGTATTCCAGCACCAGCAGCCCCAGCCCTACCCCCAGGAGGGCTCCCACAAAACCGATGATGACGCCCTGCCACAGGAAGACGCGCACCACCTGGAACGGAGTGGCTCCCAACGCCTTCATCACGGCGATTTCCTTTTTCCTCTGGATGGAAACGGTAAACATCACCGCCATGATGCAAAAAGCGGAAATCAGGGAGATGAAGGACAGGACAAAGCTCATCATCATGCGCTCCTTCTGCATCAGTTCAAACCACGCGTTAAAACGGTCATGCCAGGTTTCCAGCGTCCATGCGGAAGAAGGCTTCTCCTTTTCCAGCGCCTGCATCACGGGAGCCAGCATCGTTTCCACATGGTAAGGATCTTCCACGCGCAGGGCCACGGCCTGCACCACGTCATCCTCATACCCCAGCAATTCCTGGCCGATGACCAGCGGAATGAACAAGTCAGGGCTGGGCGTATGCTGGGAAGCCCGGTAAATTCCAATCACCTCCAGGTCCTTCGGCATCACCAGCTCCTTGATCTTGCGGAAACATTCCATATCCGCCTCATTCCTTGCCCCGGCCTTGAAACCGCTCAAAACGGTTTCCCATTCCTTCCGCGTGCCCTGCGGAAAGGCCACCCTGCCGTTGTCCGCAAGCTCTCCGTCGTTCAGCACGGCAAGCAGATCCATCAGGCAGGAACGTTCCGCATCCCTGCGCGGGACGGACAACAGCCCGTTAAGCAGGGAAAAGGCCCTGTCCACGGAGGCTCTGTCGGCCGTTTCACGCTCTCCCTCCGTCTTCAGGGATTTACCCCACTCCTTCAAATCCTTGAGTTCCCGCGCGTTTTTCTCCGCCAGCATCGGTAGCTCCGTCTGCTGGTAGGCGTGGGAAATTTCCTGGAAATTGCGGGTCGTATAAACCCGGATAACATCCCCCACCTTCAATCCCATGTTCTCCGCCACAATGGAGGAAACCACAGCTTTTTCCCCCATGTCCAGTTCCGCATCGCCGGCGACCACCAAACGCTTCAAATCCTCCAACTGGGCGGCGTTTTCCGTATCAATGGCCCGGAAAAAGCAGGGCCTCTGCCGCCCCTGCACATCCGCCAGCGCATAGTCTTCTATCAGGGCGTAGGCGGACTGGACGCCGGGAACGTGCCTGAGTTTCTCCCCCAAATCCAGCCAGTCCGGAATCACTTCCCTCACGCCGAAGTCGTTCCGGTAACATACCTGGACGTGCGGGGAGTGCGCAAACAGATTCCCCTGAATTTCCTTCTGGAGGCCTCCCATGACGGACAGCACGACGATGAGCACCATTACCCCCAGAGAAACGCCCAGCAGGCAAATCAGGGTAATAATGGAAAAGAAAGTCCGCAACGGGTTCAAATACCGCAGCGCCAGGCTCAGGCTGATGTACCGGCTCAATAGGTTCTTCATGAATAACGCGGCACACCTTGCCTGATTGCGCTCCCCTTTCCAAGCCTAAAACATGTTCCGGAAAACGGGCGGCCTTTCTTCTGCCGCGCAATCAGGCAGAAAAGGGACATCCCATCTTTTCCTGCGTTGGGAACTTTCCTGTGCCCCGCGCCCGGAAAACATCCTGCGCCAGAATATATTTTCTGCATGCAAAAGGATGGAAAAAACAGGAGAAAATCATCATATCTTGTTGACTTCTATTTTTATAGGTGTATCCATAGGTTTAATTGCTAAATGGCGCACCTTATCACAAAATTATTGTTGATAAACAGAAATTATTTAAAGATAGCCAATTAGAATGAAATCTAACTTTTCCATCTGCAACAGCGTCCGGGGCAATCATCATCTTGGTTTTACCGTTACGCCGGTTTTACAGAAGAGGGAGGGCGAATCGTCCGTCTCCTTTTCCTATAATCATGCAGCTCCGTCCTATCCCGGAGACGTGATGCCGGAAACCTCCAAACAAATTCAAGTAGGGGAAGGCGGAGGGGATACCCGTCTGTACGTACTGACGGCCACCGGCACGGTGGATGACCAGGCCACGATTTCAGTAGCGGGGCAAAGCTATACGTCACCCTCAGGCGCCGGAGTAAGAATTAACGGCAGCTTCTCCGACCTCAAGGCCGGATTTTATACAGTATCCGTCTCCCACATCAACATTGACTATCCTCCCAGGGGGAATGTATCCTTCCTCAATTGCACCGTAGGCCCGGCCAGCGCCATCTCCATCACGCCTGATGAGAACGACCCGCCGCAGGAATGCGATTGTGATTGCCCGCCGTGCTCCTGCAATTCGGACGGTGAAACTACTCCCGGAGGCGTCCCCTCCAGCAGCAGCGCCCCAGTCAGCGGCCGCTCCTCCTTGCGCCACTTCTTTTCCAATCTGACCACAACCTCCGGAGGAAGCGGGGTGATGCGGCAATCCTCCGTTAATGGCATGGCCTGGTCAGCGCAGTTCGGCGCGTTCCGCGGCATATCCCACATGCCGGCGGGACGTCTGGAAATTTCAGCCCACCGCTCTTTCTCCCCGGATTTATTCTCCCCGGCAGGTTTGGCCCTGCGGCATCCGCTAGCCACCTTCCTCGCGCTGCCGGAAGGGGGCATGGCGCCCAACACGCTGGTTGCTTTGCTGGATGGGGCCAGTTACACCAACTACATGCTTGACGGCACGGGAAGCGCGTTTTTCCCGGTAGGCGCATCGGGCATCACAACGACCATCCTAGCCCCCGTCCCGGCCATGAGCAGGGAAGCGGAGGCATGCAACCTTGAGCAGGCCGCCTTCATCCGCGCTTCTTATGCGGGAGGAGGCTCCGTCTTTTACTCTCTTTCCACAGGGCAATGCGAAGGCTATATCTCCGCGGGCGGGTATTTGATGACCGCATCGGAAGCCGAAAATTACCTAGCGATTGTTCGTGGCGAACACGGCGTTATCCGTCAAATATGGAACACCTGGGATGGGCTGGCGGATGTGCTCCCCCTGGAAGGAGGAGGGTATGCCATCAGCATTTATCCGCCCGCGCAGGTCATGGAACCGGAGGAAGAAGGAGCCCTATTCACCGTTGAAGGGACTCCGGCGAAAATCTTCACCGTGACGGGAGACGAAGCTTTGCAAACCCTCGTCATCTCTGAACGCGACAACACGTTGCCGGCCACTGTACCCGACTTCGTGACCAAATGGACATGGTCGCAAGAAGCCTGGAGCATGGCGGAAGGAACAGGAGAAGATGCCGTTGAAACGCGGAGGGAACGCCTTCAACCGGAGGAAGATTCGCAGGAAAACCGCTACCGCGTCCTCACCCGTCTGATGAAAAACAATGTGGTGGCCTCCTGCACGCTTGAGGAATATGAAACGACCATCACCGGAGAACACCTGCTGAGCCGCACGGAAGGGTACGGAGCCGAAGGGGCGTTGACTACTGTTTACTCCTATGATGACTCCGGCCGGCTTATCTCCTCTGCTTCTCCCAACGCGGGGGAACACAAAACCGTCTACGACGCCGCAGGACGCCCGGTGCTGGAAAACAGCCCATGGGGAGCCAACGGATTGCGGACAGTAAGCACAAAGTACCGTGACAGCGCCGCAGGCTACACCAGTGAACCGGCTGAAATAAAAATCCAGCTCTCTACCGTTTCCGCAGTCAACACATTAAGCCTTGAGGTATATACCTATACGGAAGAAAACCATGTCAAACGCGTGGAAAAGCGTGAAACGGCGGCAGGCTCTTCCGTCACGCAGCTCAGCGTTACGGAAACCTGGCTGGCCGGCGCGCCGAATGCCTTCGCGGCGGGACGCCTCAAGATGGAACAGGCCGTCAACGGCGTACAGACTCATTATACCTACGCCCCAACCACAGATCATGGGGCCCTCTACAGCGTCACGGCGGAAACGCGCATCAACGGAGAACCCGTTCCCGGCCAGTCAACCCGCCGCGTCAGCTACATCACCGCTGAAGGAAACACCGCAAGGGAAGAAAACCTCGTCCTGCTCCCCACGGGCGAGTGGAGGCAAACCGGCGGCGCTTCCTACTCTTACGACCTTCTCAACCGCCGTGTGGAAACGGTGCGCGACAATGGCCGCACTTCTTCCCGCGCCCTGACCTGCACAGGAGAACCCCTTTGGGAAGTTGACGAAGACGGCGTACGCACGGATTACGCTTATAACACTGCCCGGCAGCTCATTGAAACCACGCGCAGCGAAATAAACGACGGGACTGACGTCGTCACTCCGGAAACGATCACGGCGTATGAACGCGATGCGGCAGGGCAGATAATAAGCGCGACGACCCACATCGGGCCGATGCGGACAACCGAGGAAACTGCCTATGACCTGCTGGGTCGCGTGACCCGCAAAACCGATGTGCTGGGCCGCGTCACAACAACCAGTTACAGCGAAGACGGACTGACGGCTACGACAACCACGCCATCAGGGGCGACGCTCGTCAATACATACAACACAGACGGGAGCATCGCGCATGAATCCGGCACAGGGCAAAGGGAGCTCTACCACATTTATGATTTTATCAGAGGCCTGCGCCACACCACCCGGCTGGCGGATAACACAACCATCCTGAAACAGGACATTCGGGACGGCTTTGGACAAACCATTACGCTGACTTCTCCCACCACCCTGGAAAACACTTATCTCTATACCCGTAGCGTTTACAATGCGCTGGGCCAGCTCACCCGCCGCACGGAAGGAAACCAGGCCCCGGTGGCGTATGAGTATGACAGCATGGGAAATCCGGCCAGGCAAACCGTTGTGCTCGACTCGGCGTCTCCGGCGGATGCGGCAAAAAACCGCATCCAGACTTTCCAGACAGCCTGGGAAGAACGTGAGGACGGCGTCTATCAAACCGTCGCCGCTACCCGCAACAATGCGGCGGGCAACATGTTAAGCAGCGCTGTCAAACGCCTGTTTACGGAATCCGCCGTTCTGCAAAACAGGCAAATCACCATCGACGAACGCGGCCATGAAAGCATCCGGTGGACCGAATATGGGCAGGGCGCGATGCGCGTGGAAAAAAGCAGCGTGCCCACCTCCGACATTACAGCTTCCGCTACCGTCGTGGACGGCTTCACAACTTCAGAAACGGATAATCGGGGAATCGTCACCGCCTTCACCCGCCGCTACACGGAAACCGGCATCGTCCGGACGGTCACGGATGGCAGGGGAAACGCTTCCACCACTCATACAGACATTGCCGGCCGCCCGATTGCCGTAACTGATGCTGCCGGCAATACGACAACCACGACCTATTGCGCGACCAGCGATAATCCCTCTGCCGTCACAAATGCCCTGGGCAACACGGCCAACTATGCCTACGATATCAGGAACCGTAAAACAGCGGAATACGGTACGGCCATCCAGCCGGCCCTGTTCGCCTGGGATGACGCGAACCGCCTTATCAGCCTCACCACCTTCCGCATAGACGAAGAAACGATCATTTCCGACCCATCCGACCTTTCCGGCGGAGACACTACCGTCTGGACTTACCATGACGCTACCGGGCTGGAATTGGGCAAAATTTACGCCAACGGCCGGGGAACCGTCCGGTCCTACGATGCCAACAACCGCCTTGCCACGGAAACGGACGCGCGCGGCATCGTCACTACCTATACATGGAACGCGGCGCAAGGCCTTCTCACAGGAATCGGCTTTTCCGACGGCACGCCGGAACAGGCCTTCTCCTACAACATCCTCGGCCAGCTCACGCAAGTGACGGACGCCTCAGGCATACGTACCTTCTCTTACAATGAATACAGCGACCCCATACAGGACAGCGTCACGGTGAATGGCGCCGTTTTCCCTCTCGTGGAAACCCTGGACGGCTACGGTCGCAGCATCGGCTACATCCTCAAACGCGGCGCCGGCGGCAATGCCCAAATCGCCTCCTGGGGCTACGCGCCGGACGGGCGCATCAACAGCGCGGGCTTCATGCACAGCGGCCAGAACCGCATCTTTGAATATAACTATCTGGCAGGAAGCAATCTGCTGGAAACCTTGACGATGCCCAACGGCATGACGCTGGAACAAAGCTATGAAGCCAAACGTGACCTGCTGGCGGACATGGACTATAACCGCGGAACAACCCTCGTCTCCCGCCGCGCCTATGCCTATGACGCCCTGGGGCGGCCAACCGTCCGCACCCTCCTCCGCCAGGGAACCACACGCCGCGACGTCTTCTCCTACAACGGGAGAAGCGAGCTTGCCGCGGCCACCCTCGGCACG
>ULXA01028026.1_pt1 | contig 15956 bp, 9 predicted proteins | sample 1960861 | NCBI WGS metagenome assembly ULXA01 (sample SAMEA4835827, study PRJEB28245) | human gut metagenome | biome: gut microbiome; material: fecal sample | place: Denmark | collected 2008
CTCATTTACAGGCTCATTTACAGGCTCATTTACAGGCTCATTTTGTATATGCAAAGTTAATTTAACTTGTAAAAGATCTGGCTGTTCCAATAATTCAGGCTTGAGCCAATGCTTTTCATTCCAAGCACTTAGTATGAGAGGAAAGCCTGAACCAAGGTTTTCGCCAAAGCCTATCATGCGGAACATGTTCTGTATGCGTTGATTACGTGCTTTAGACTCTCCACCTTTATAAATTTGCTCGATTGGTAATTTCAAAAGTCCTGGATTGGTTAGCACAAAACTATCGTCAAATTTCTCAACCTTCAGAACTCCATTTACCATGAAATCAGAGTGGATAACCATGTTTGTAACAGCTTCACGTACAGCCTTAGCCTGGAGAGTATCGTCTCTCCGAATTACACCATTCATACTGAAAGGATGAGGCAAATCACGTGTCAGTTTCGGAATGACCATACGGATGAAGTTGAACAAGTTATTTTCCCACGTACCATCGTATGTCAAGCGGTCACTATAACGTTGGTCTCCAATCAGATAAGACTTGTCGATATAATCCATACGCAGATTGTCAAAACGCTCACGAACAGGAAGTCCCTTTCCAAACATCAAAAGTCCAGCCATGGTCAATCCCTCTTTTCCTGTTCTACGATCTTTTGCATAACCGCCAAAGTTTATCAAGAACTCCTTATGTTCAGACGAGTTCCATTGATGCTCAGGATGTAAATTCTGAAACATTTGGCGAAATCGCTCCAAGGTTGGAATATCAATATCATCCATCGTATAGTATTCCAACAACAAACCATCATTGCCAGCTTCATTGGCATCGCGAAGCATCATCTTTAGTTCTTGTTCTGTACAATGATAGTCTCCTTCATGATTGCGTTTGAAAGTACCTCTTGACAGGTTGTTGTTGATATATATAGGGCGAACTGTATTGTCTGCACGAGGCACATTAATAGCAATAACTTTTCTGCCGCCAATATCTATAGTCTGAATATCATCATCATATAGGAGATTGATATTGACTTTTTCTCTACTATTGACAGTATTCCACAAGTCCTTGCGAATCTTGTCGGCATCCTCAACACCAACTATTTCAAAACGTTCGGCATTGTCTTGTTCGTTCATGTGTTCTACTACACCCAAGAGAATGATTCCGCCATAAGTGTTAGCGAAAGCTGAATAAGTGTCCCAAAGCGAAGTTGGCACACCTTTGGTAGCTTTTTTACATTCTAAGGTGACACGCTCACCTCCAGAAAGAATTTCGTATATGTTATTTATTTTGTTCATTTCGTTTTATCTTCTGCAACATTCCAATAAACAATATCGTCCTGTTTCAAATCATATTTATATGTTTTGGCTTTCACATAGGAATATATCACCTTGAACCAATCAGATACAGACATTGCTGAATATTCTTCTCCGAACCTCTCTATACATTCTTTTTCCAAAAGAAGTACAGATATGCCATTATGCATCGTCATTAAAGTGTTAGCAAACTCCACGATATGGATATCATCATTTATGTCTGTCAACTTGCGGCCAACCTCTGGAATATCCATGTTGCCATTGCTTAATATAAAATCTTGCAAAAACAATTCCGCTTTTGGTTTTACCTTAAATGGAAGCAGTTTTGCACCTTCTGTCATTTCAAAGAATTGTTTTGCCTTAGCCTTGTCTATAGTTGCAGTTAACTTTGAAAAACGATTATACGAGTTCAAGTTGTCTGCTGTAACGGCTGAAGACATGATTTCTTTTAGTAACAGTTCGTTGATACCAAAGAGTTCTGCCACTTGGTGAAGTTTCGTATTCTTAGCCTGGTTCATATACTCCACGACATAGTCATAAAATCTCTTACCAGTGTCAAGAACAGCATCACTACTTTCTACGTCATGCAAGAAGATGTTGGCATATTTTTGCTCTTCTTGAGATAACAGAGCAAATGACTTGTGGAGTTCCTGCATTACCATCTGTCGTTCCTCTTCTGAAGCATTTCCCTTGTTAATTAACTTCAGATAAACATCAAAACGCTCATTTATATAGTCTGCATCTATCTGACCTGTATCTATTTCTGTAAGATAAGTCTCAATGTCGTATGGTGGTTCTTCCACGCCACCACCACCTACACCTGAAGGCAACAACTCTTGGTATCGCTTTAGCAACACATTGTAAGTTTCTTCATTTATCAACATATCAATATCCGCATAGTTGCCTTGTGGTTGTTTTAGATGATAATGATTTTTCTCCCAAACAAAGCCTTGTATGCGAGCTGCCTCAAAATGCTTATTAAACAGGTTGAAAAGTTTTACGAAACGTTTCCTTTCTGCTTCCAATTCTGGTAACTTCTCGAAGTTCTTAACACCAGCATGAACAAACAAATATTCTATTTCTTCATAAATGCTATTCATTTGATGCAAGTTATGGGTCAATGGATCTGCAAAGAGTTTCAGAGGTTTGTTGTCTGAATACATTGCTACAGCCTTATCTATGTAACATTTCATCGTATGTGGATAACGATAATAGCGTATCACTCCAAATGGCTTGTCTGGTCCAAACAAGCGGTTTGTACGGCTAAAAGCTTGGATAATATTTTCATACTCCATCAACTTATCCACATAGAGCGTATTAATCCATTTGGAATCAAAGCCTGTAAGCATCTGATTCACCACTATGAGAAGATTGATTTGCTTGTCCTCCGTAAAATCCTTTCCATTATAAGGCTTTTTATGGGCAAGACGCAAAGCTACATCTTTCTTGAAAGCTGCATGAGTTGACATCGTAAATTCTTTGCTAAACTGCTCTTTGTAGCCTTCTAACACCTCAATAAGTCCCTCTTCCTTAAACTGTTGACCACCTGTGTTGTCAATGTTTGGATCAAAAAGTGCCGTCACTTTCAAAGCTGGCATTTCCTTGCGCAACAATCTATAATAAGCTATAGCTTCTGGAATACTGTCCGTAGCAAGCAAGGCATGGAACTTATTGTTCAAACTGAGCGTGATCCAATTTTCCTTAATATCTTCCACAACTTTCAGATGATGCTTTTTACAGTTATATTGTGAAGAAGGTATGAAATCCTCTATACCTTTTATATATGAACCATTTGGTAGTGTCTTTCCTGTCATAGACACCTTACTTGGATTCATATAGTGCTGATATACTTTCTTTTTAGCCTCATCAGCCATAGCTTCCTCATCCGTCTGTGCTTTTGCTTTTTCCAAAGCCACACAACGACGCAAAGCCTTATCCTTATATGTAGGACACATATATGGGTCAAAACCTAACACATTCTTGTCTATGATACCATTAGCAATGGAATACGTATGCAATCTTTCCCCAAAGATCGTTTGCGTGGTATTCGATTTCTTTTGATTTTCCTCATTGATTGGAGTACCCGTAAAACCAAAGAATACCGCATGAGGAAAAGTTCGCTTAATGTCGATTAGCATGTCACCAAAAGTAGAACGATGGCATTCGTCTATGATAAACACCACTCGCTTGGATACAATCTTCTCAATCTCGGTCTTTTTCTTGGGGAACTCCTTGGTATTCACCTTGCTCATTTTCTGTATGGAAGTCACTATCAGAAGATTTTTTCTTGGAGTATCGTCATATAATTTACCTATTAAATCATCCGTGTCTTCAGTTGCCTGTACATCATCCACGGAATCAGCAAAAGAACGGTATTCATCCAAGGACTGTGTTCCAAGTTCTATTCTATCGACAAGAAACACAACTTTATCTGCATCCCCCGATTGTGCAATCAACTGAGCAGATTTAAAACTGGTCATAGTCTTTCCGCTACCTGTCGTATGCCAGATATAGCCACCTTTCTGCTCCGTACTCTTCCAATCCCATTTTGCAACAATGGAACTAATCTTACTGGCAGCATAATATTGATAGCTTCGCAATACTTTTAATATACCATCTGCTTGGTCGGCAACAGTATAAAACCCAATGAGCATATGTGCCATCGGTATAGAGAGGAATGTAGATGCTATTTGTTGCCAATCATTTATCGGGTTATTATTAGCATCAGCCCAATGAAAACAAAAGGCTTTGTTAAATTTAATATCAATGCCAGGATTGGCAAAATACATCATCTCCTCAGGATTCATAGCCACAAATATTTGAACCAATGAGAAAATGCAGTCTGTAAATACTCCTTCTGGAATATATTTATCTGTAATTTGATTAACAGCATGCATAGCTGGAACCTTGCTGCTTTTCAACTCAATATGTATAACAGGCATACCGTTGATGAGTAAGACCAAATCGCCCCTACGTTTTGGCAAAATAAAAGAATGATGTTCAAACTTTGGTTGGCGAGCTATCTGATAAAAACTTTTACCGCTTGCTATTTCCAAACGGTTATAGATAGTTAGTGATACATCCTTACCAAAATGTAATTTGTCGGCTGGATTATCACGAGTGATGGTCACCGACTTGCCATTAATGAAACCATTGAGCGCAAGGGGAGTACGCAACTCCTTTACTTTATCAAGAAGTTGCTGCATTTCTCCTTTTGTCAAAGGCTGACCATTCAAGCGGTCTATTCCCTTATTGTTATTAAAAAGGATGTCAGCCCAATTCTTAATGAGCTGTTCCTCTGTAGGATAGTTAAGCATCTTGCCAGACCACCCATTATTTTTTAACAATTTGATGAGGGCATCCTCAAATTCTGGTTCATAGTCGAATCCCATATCGTTTTATATTTACTTGTTATACAAACATTTTTTTAAGCAAAGATTGCTTCATTGTGCGGAGTTTAGTGATTTTATTTTCAACTTTACGGGAATTGCAATCGGCAAACAATAACAACTTTCCAATTTGTTTTTGCTCTTCTTTTTGGGGAACCATAAACTTTAATTCTGCAAAGTCTTCAAAACTTATACTTCTTCCGTCACGTATTCCATAAGTTACAGTTTCTAAACGTTTTATAAACTCTTTTGAAGAAAGAACATATTTCCAATACAAGCCATCATTTTGCGACTTATCTTTAAATTCTATAATTGTATATGCAGGAGATGTTATACCCTCAACTTCCGAATAAGCAAATCCGCCTTGAAAAGAACGAAGATGAATGACAAATTGACCAGGAAGTACTCTTTTATAGCCGACCTCGTTTGCTTTGTCATGTTGGACATCGAACCCAACATCATCCCTAAATACCATTCCATATTCTTGCGATGCAGATACCACTGGCAAATCTGGATGATTCTTATCATAGTAAGTATGAAAGATTTCTTCTGCACTCATTTCATTCCAATGATAAGTCTGATTCTTATATCTAATTAGCGGAACGTACCCCCCCATATTAATATTTATAAACATCTGATTAAGAAGTGATTGCTTGATATTGCGTAACTTCTCTAACTTTTGTTCTAATTTGCGAATAAGGTAGTCAAGTGAATTAAACATCTTGACAATTTTCTCTTGTTCTTCTTTTTGGGGAAAAACAACATTTCCTTTAATAGCATCTTCATCACTTATCAATAGCGTATTTTTTGCTCCCTTATTAACTAAAGGACGCAAATAGTTGTTCAACCTTTGATCAAGTTCAAAATATGTTTGTACAAAATTCGAATCAACTTTTTCATTTGGAGTAAAAATACCATATAAAGCAGAAACAATTCCGTTTTTTGTTTTATTCGTTTTGATTATACCATAAGGTTGTTGTTTCAAAGGAGATTTTGTATAAACTACATCCCAAGTATGAACAATTCCATAACCAGTCAAAGATGCTCCTGCAAAAGATTTACCTTGATATTCTATTTGATTTATTACACCATATTCTCTCGAAACAGAATAGATGTCATATTTATTATATACACAGGAAGCATTCTTCTCATTAGAGACACAGAGATACTCACAAAGCGGTGTTTCATTCCACTCTCCCTCATATCCTTTAAATCTAATATCTGGAACTTTCTTCATTTTATCCATATTCATTTCTCCTTAAACATTTACCAAAACTTTCTTAAATTCCTGCAAAGCAGCCATATCAAACTCATTACCAGTCAACTCATCTATCATATCAGCAAGCTGTATGGAAGCATCGTGAATATCATGTTCCAAGTCCACAAGCGTTGTTGCATATTTCTTCTGCAAAGCCATAAGTTTGCCAATAAACTCATCTATAATAGTCTGAGGCAATGTTGCCAAATGGGCACAAAGACCCTCTATCCATTTGATGGATAGTAACTTCATCACGTCTTCATCGGATAATTCTTGCTCTATCGTTAGCTTAGTATGCTCATGCAAAGCTACGGCAGCAAGCTTAATCTCAGTCTTCAAAGTCTTAGTCTCATTCATCAGACGACTAATCCTTATCAGATGTGCTTCATAAGAGTTTTCTGGAAAATCAAAGTTTGCACGATAATGACCAATAAGCGCATTAGTAGCAGCCTTGCCGTATGTGCCATCCTTACCAGCTGTTACGTTTTCCCAGCTTATCTCATCATGGGCAGCAATAAAAGCCAACTTATCTTTCTTTTTTGAAAGTAGAAGGTATTCATTGAGTGAAGAAATCTCAGGAGTTTCCACTTCTTCCAAAGCTTCAGAAAGTTTTCCTTCAAGAGCCTTCCTATCAAGTACCCCATCATCATTGGTAATACCATCACGCTCATCATCAGCTAATTCTCCCAATGCTTCCTCTGTCTCGGAAGCAGCCATTTCTAGGCGTTTTTCCTTATCGTGAAGAGCTTGCCATTCTGATTTCAAATAAGTAGTCTGTACAAGTTCAAAGGGTAGTACATGACCAACCCAGCCATCTTGTACCTCATATTCCTTATCATCCTTCTTTTTGATAACCCAGTTGGCATCTACCATGCGAGTAGCCTCAAATCCTTCCGATTGAATGATTTCCAAATCCTGCGAAATTGTCTGCCATTTATCTGCAAACAATTGGTAAGCCTCAAAACGGTCAACAAGTGGCATTTGCTCGAGCTGATTAAATATATATGAAGTAATCGCATCCTCTTCTGCGGCAATATTCAGAGACTGCAAATTGTCGAGCAAACGATGATGCAACATTTCGCTAAAGCCACCAAACTTTTCAGAGAACATGTTTTTGAAACCAACTACAGAAGGATGATTCTCTACTGTCTTCTGAATATCTGTCACCTTAAATTCGGTTTGTGGAGTATCTGTCTGCTTGAAAAGAGAATTATTCAATCCCGCAAAAGCATCCCAATATCTATCCATTGCAGAAAGTTCCCCCTTTGGTACACCACCAAACATTGTTGCATATAAATCCCAAGTTTCTGCATCATCCGAAGAATTGACATATCGAGGAATGTTGAGGTTATAACCATTAGCACGAATCTCTTCTTTAGTTACCAATCGGGAGAACTTTGGTTCTTCCCTCTTAGAAATATAGGTATCCACTATACGCTTAATGTCAGATGCACGCAACTTGTTCTTCTTTCCTTCCTTTTTAAATCCCTTAGAGGCATCTACGATAAGTACATCACTTGTTGGACGAGACTTGCGTAGCACCATGACTATAGTAGGAATACCCGTACCAAAGAAGATGTCAGCAGGTAAACCGATGATAGCCTCTATGTTGTCATTTTCAATCAACTGTCTGCGAATACTTCCTTCAGAGCCATCACCTACGCTACTTTCTGTTCCATCACCAGCATCTCCACGGAAAAGCACACCATGAGGCAAGACGATGGTCATTATGCCATCGGTCTTCAAATGATATAAGTCATGAAGCAAGAAAGCATAGTCTGCCTTACCTTTAGGCGCAATGCCGTAATCGTCAAATCGTGGGTCAACCTCTCCCAAATCTCCATTCTTCGATTTACGAGGAGGAGTCCAACTCTGAGAATATGGTGGATTGCTAACCACTGCATCTACATGCAGAGGGTGATAAGTATTTTCCTTGTCATTCTCATCAAAATAAGGCCAATCATCCTTCAATGTGTCACCATTTCTTGCTATAATGTTATCTGGTATGATGCCTCTCATAACGAGATTCATACGAGTGAGGTTGAAAGTATTCTGCTTTAATTCTTGTGCATAATACTTAATACAGTTATCTTGCTGGATATGGCGAGCCACCGACTTTCCGATATTGATAAGAAGGGAACCTGAACCGCTTGTCGGGTCATAGATTTCTATTTGAGAACGGTCTTTAAGATGATAAGCTACAATTTCTGACATCAGCAAAGAAACCTCATGAGGAGTATAGAACTCACCAGCTTTCTTGCCAGCGTTGGCTGCAAACTGACTTATAAGATATTCATAAATAAAGCCAAGTACATCATAGTCTTGCCTTCCACTCATAGGAATATCTTTAATCAAAGAAAGCAGGTCACTTACAGCACGTGTTTGTTCCGCATCTGATGTTCCCAACTTTTTCAATCCTGTCTGCAAAGTATCAAATATACCAGAGAAGACCTTCTTATGAGTTGGTGAAATCAAACGTGTAAAAGCAGACAGAGCGTCACGTACATTGGTTATTTGAAAATCAAAATCCTTATCCATCCATGTAGAATAAAGGTTTTCGTATGCTATAAAATAGCCTAATTTACTTTGTGCCCACTTGACGATTTCCTCATTTTTCTCATTGAGTTGAGGTAAATCCGCATCAGTAAAATCATATTCCTTAGCAACTCTTACTTCTTGCTCGGAAAGGAACTTGTAAAAAATGAATCCAAGAATATAATCCTTGTATTCATTTGCTTCTATTTTTGAGCGCATCTTATTTGCAGATGCCCATATCTTATTTGCGAGTTGTTGCTTGTTCATATCAATATATAATTTTTAATTGTGTCCTTTTAGATTAAACTTACTGCCAAAGAAACTGTTTAGCTTTGATAAATAATCCATTTGAGCTTCATAAAGAGGTTTCTTTTGGTCTTTTATGTTATCTTCAAATTCTTTTCTTACTTGTTCTGCCTTATTTTGGCACTCAATTGCTTTATTTAACAAATCTGCATTTTTGTTTTTCTGAGCTAATTCTAAAAAATCTTTTCTGTCAGAATAGAGACTTAAAGCATTGCTTGCTATTCGACACATAAATGCAGCATAAGGCTGAGAGTGTATTTTTAATTGTTCAATTTGTAAATTCAAGTTTTTATCATCATTTGTAACAAAAGCTATTCTACATTCATGAACCAACGTCAATAGAGTTTTATTTATATTTTCAACTATAGAAATTAAACGCTCTGAAGAATGAATATCATATAGTGTATAAAACAATAAATCTTCATATTCGTTCAGTTTTTCTGTAAGGCAAAGAATTTTTAGTAAACGCTCTGTTCGTTCTTTTATAAATTCATGCTTACGTTGGTTTTCAAAAGAAACTTCATTCTTGACAGTTTCTATTTGCTCCGTTATTTCTTTTATGTCTTCTTTTGTCGCAAGGTTTGCTCCTTTCTTAGATTCGTATTGAATATCACGAATATCTTCCTTTTGAGCAGCATTTTTTCCCTTTTGCAAAAGATACTGTTCAATATATTTAAATATAAAAGGATAGCAAATCGCTATCACTAATAAAATTATGCCAATATACATTTATTATTAATTTATTTATTGACTAAAAAGGTTTTGAATTTAAACATCTAATCTTCGAATCTTTAACGGTTCGGAAATGTCTTTATTATCGTTCATAATCAATTTACGAATAAACTCATTAAATTGTAGTCACGATTGATTTCTTTCATCTTTTCGCGGCTTTCCTTTGGAGAATAATTAAACCTGGTCTCAAATACTCTGGCATCTTCACCATGATGTATGGGCGTTTCTTTTATAGGTCTTGCCATATTTTTTATTATTTATTGATTAATATCTTTTGCGAAGATAGTGCCTGCGAGCGCAATGAAAGATTGTTTTCAAATTGCCGAGCACCGCCTATCTACTGCAAAGATAAGACTTTTATTCGAGTTAAGCAAGAAAATCCGGGATTTTTTGCTAAAAGTTTTGGTGTTTCGAATAAAAATATACCTTTGCAACAACATACTCACCCCACTTTCCGTTAGAACAACGCGCTCAGGGTGAGGCTTTTTTATGCTTATGTACTTTGACGGAACACTACCTATCCAGCCAGTCGGTATCTATGTCGAATAATTCAAATAATCTTCTGAAAGATTTGATTGGCAAGGATTCCTCGGCTTGACAGATGAAGTCATCTTCATGGCTTCTGATATAAGCATCCATATCTTCCTCATTAACAAGGATTGGGCCTTTGATGTTTGTAAAGATGAAAGGGTAGCTATCGTCATATTTTATATTGAAATAAAAATCCCCCAACCCGCTTAAAAAAGTAGGTTGGGGGATTTTTTCTTCTGTCACAGTCTTCGTTCCTATCCTGATTTATTCAGGTTTCCCTGATTTCTTCAGTAAAGGGGCGAGGAACTTGTAGGTATATCCTTTTTGCTGCTTTACCATTTCTTCTGGTGTACCGGCAAAGAGGAGCTGACCGCCGCCTCGTCCACCTTCCGGACCCATGTCGATGAGCCAGTCGGCGAGTTTGATGACATCGAGATTGTGCTCGATGATAATGACCGTATTGCCACGGTCTACCAGCTTCTGGAGTACATCCATCAGGATGCGGATGTCTTCGAAATGCAGACCGGTTGTCGGTTCATCGAGAATATAGAGCGTCTTGCCCGTATCACGCTTCGAGAGTTCGGTAGCCAGTTTTACGCGCTGACTTTCACCGCCAGAGAGGGTAGTGGAACTCTGTCCTAACCTGATGTATCCGAGACCTACATTCTGTAATGCTTTGATCTTCTGCAGTATCTGAGGAACATTCTCGAAGAAATCTACCGCCTGGTTGATGGTCATGTCGAGAACATCGGCTATGCTCTTTCCCTTGTATCTTACCTCCAGCGTCTCGCGGTTGTAGCGTTTGCCGTGGCATACCTCACAAGGTACGTAGACATCCGGCAGGAAGTTCATTTCGATGGTCTTATATCCGTTACCCTTACATTCCTCGCATCTTCCACCTTTCACATTGAAGGAGAATCTGCCCGGCTTGTAACCGCGGATCTTTGCCTCGGGAAGTCCTACGAAGAGCGAGCGGATATCGCTGAACACGCCTGTGTAGGTAGCTGGATTGCTGCGAGGCGTTCTGCCAATCGGACTCTGGTCTACATTCACTACCTTGTCGATATTCTCGATACCTTCGATGCTCTCGTATGGCATCGGTTTCTTGAGCGAACGGTAGAAATGCTGTGAGAGGATAGGCTGGAGAGTCTCGTTGATGAGAGTGGATTTGCCTGAGCCGCTGACACCCGTTACGACAATGAGTTTGCCGAGTGGAAAATCAACATCCACCCCCTTGAGGTTGTTGCCCGTTGCTCCGTGAATGGTGATATGCTTGCCGTTGCCTTCTCTGCGGAGGGCAGGCACCTCAATAGCCATCTTGCCATTGAGATACTGGGCGGTGATGGTATCGGTCTTGAGCATCTCCTGAGGTGTGCCCTGGAAGACAACTTCACCTCCCTTGCGTCCCGCCTTCGGACCGATATCTACTATCCAGTCGGCAGCCCGCATCATATCTTCATCGTGCTCCACCACAATAACGGTATTGCCCAGGTCGCGAAGTTCTTTCAGACTGTTGAGCAGACGTTCGTTGTCGCGCTGGTGCAGACCGATGCTTGGCTCATCGAGGATATAGAGTACATTGACCAGCTGGCTACCAATCTGAGTAGCCAGACGGATGCGCTGGCTCTCGCCACCCGATAGAGAAGCTGACTGGCGGTTAAGCGAGAGATAATTGAGTCCCACATCGAGGAGGAAGGTAACGCGTGAGCGCAACTCCTTGATGATTTCGTGAGCCACCTTCGCTTTCATCGAAGGCAGATGCTGTTCCACTTCTTCGAGCCAATCGCGCAGTTCATCGATGTCAAGACTGGCTACTTCGGATATATTCTTATCCCAGATTTTGAAAGAGAGCGATTCTTTTTTGAGTCGCAAACCATGGCATTCAGGACATTCGATGGTCGAGATAAACTGGTCGGCCCATTTCTTGCCCGCCGCACTCTCGTCATCTTCCATCACCTTCTGCAGGTAGTCGATGATGCCATCGTAGGCGCAGAAATAGTCGGTAGAGGTATGCACCTTTTCCTTTTCTATCTTCACGTTTTCGAGCGAACCATAGAGAATTTCCTGCATGGCATCGCCCGGAATCTCACAGATAGGTGTCTTCAGGTTGAGGTCATACTTGCTGAGCAATGATTCTATCTGCCAGAAAATCATCTGGTTCTTGTATTTGCCAAGTGGAGCGATGCCGCCTTCATGGATGCTGAGTTTATCATCGGGAATTACCTTCTTGATATCAATCTGGTTCACCTTTCCCAGACCCTTGCAATGCGGACAGGCACCTTCGGGAGAGTTGAAGGAGAACATGTTAGGAGCTGGATCCTGGTAGGCGATACCCGTTACAGGGTCCATGAGACGCTTGGAGTATGTCTTGGCCTCCTTGGCACCTTTCTCAAGAACCATTACCATGCCGTCGCCCTGTTTCATAGCCGTTGCCACACTCTTGCGGATGCGTTCCTCATCTTCTTCCTTCACCACCAGTTTATCGACCACAGCTTCTATATTGTGGTTCTTGTAGCGGTCGGTTTTCATATTGGGAACGATTTCGAGGATGTTGCCGTCGAGTCGCACATAGAGATACCCCTTTCTGCGCATACTTTCGAAGAGTTCGCGGTAATGACCCTTGCGCTGGCGTACGAGGGGAGCGAGCAGGAAGATAGCCTTGCCCTTATAATCGCTGAGAATCATGTCGATGACCTGTTCCTCGGTATATTTCATCATCTCCTCGCCACTCTGATAGCTGTATGCAGTACCGGCGCGGGCATAGAGCAGACGGAGATAGTCGTAAATCTCGGTGGTAGTGCCCACGGTAGAGCGGGGATTCTTGTTGGTGGTTTTCTGTTCTATGCTGATGACCGGACTCAATCCCGTAATCTTGTCAACATCCGGGCGTTCCATATTACCCAGGAAGTTGCGGGCATAGGCAGAGAAAGTTTCGATATATCTGCGCTGACCTTCGGCAAAGATGGTGTCGAAGGCCAGTGAACTCTTGCCCGAACCAGAGAGTCCGGTAATTACGGTGAGGGAATCACGCGGAATCTCCACATCTATGTTCTTGAGGTTGTGGACCCGTGCGCCCCATACATTTATCTTTTCTTCTGAATTCATATTCCAATTCTGCTAATTGCTGTTTGCCTAATAGTTACTGTTCTGCTCTTCGGTATAACCTCTGAGCAGGTTGACATCACGTTTGATGTTATACACCACGCCATCTGCTCCCTTCGCCTTGACGAGACAGAAGTAGACACCCTCCTTGACCGGTTTTCCGCGGTAGGTGCCATCCCATCCCGTGGCAGGGTCGGTCCATTCATAGAGTTTCTGTCCCCACCTATTATATATATAGGCGTGGAACTCCTCAATGTTCCGGTAACCATCCTTGGGCTTATAGATGTCGTTGATGCCATCGCCATTTGGAGAGAAGGCATTCGGCATGAGAAGAGAACTGACTTTCGTCGTCTCTTCTGTGTTGTCCTCCTCGTCGTCGTTGACTTCCTGAGCGTGTAATTGACACGTCAAAAGTGGCAACATGATGCAAAGTAATGCTATTTTTCGTCTCATTTCTAAAATAATTTGTGCAAAGATAATAAAAAGATGAGAGATATTGCGTCAGATGCAAGATTTTTTGTATTTTTGCAGATGAAAACATGAAATATTTGAAGATATCGTTAAAAAAATCTTGTGATATGAGACAAAAAATGAGATATTTCCTGCTGTTCGTTGGGCTTCTGCTCAGTGTCAGCATTGGCGCGCAGACTGTAAAATGGCGCGACATTTACACGGTTAAGAAGAAAGATACTATCTTTGGTATTGCCAACAAATATGGATTGAGCCTTCCTGAACTGATGGATGCCAATCCGGAGATGAAGCGTGAGGGATACATGCTGCAGAAGGGAGCTACGCTCTTTATTCCATACACCAAAGACCAGAAGAATCCTAATCAGGTGAACGGTCAGAAGTCGGGGAATGGGGCGACGGTTCAGAAAACTGCTACAGCTCCGGCAACCTCAAAGGCTGCTGTTGCCAGAAATGCGGTAAAGGTAGGCGTGATGTTACCTTTGCATAATGTTGATGGCGACGGCAAGCGAATGGTGGAGTATTACCGCGGTTTGCTGCTGGCTTGCGAAACCCTGAAGCAGCAGGGCGCCGATATAGATGTGCGTGCCTGGAACGTTCCTATTGATGCTGATATCCGGAATACACTCTTGCAGGAGGGCGCTAACCAATGCGACATCATCTTTGGTCCACTTTATACCAAGCAGGTGGCTCCGCTGACCAACTTCTGCAAGACCTACGGCATCAAACTGGTGATTCCGTTCTCTATCAGCGGAGATGATGTAGAAAGAAACAAAGAGATTTTCCAGGTTTATCAGAGCGATGATGCACTGAATGATGCGACCATCAAGGCATTCCTGAGCCGTTTTTCCAATGTGCATCCTATCTTTGTAGACTGCAATGATTCTACTTCGAGAAAGGGCAACTTTACGTTCGGTCTGCGCAAGGAACTGGAACGCAGGAAAATCAATTATAGCATCACCAATGTGAATTCAAGTGTCGAGCAGTTTGCCAAGGCTTTCATGCCTTCCAAGCAGAATGTGATAATCCTGAATACGGGACGTTCGCCACAGTTGACTCAGGTATTGAACAAACTCGACGAATTTGATGCGAAGTATCCGGGTGCAGCCATTTCTCTCTTCGGCTATACCGAATGGCTGATGTATGCCAAGTATAATCTGGAAAGATTCTATAAGTATGATACTTATATCCCTTCCACCTTCTATTATAACCCGAACTCAGCACAGACCAAGGCGCTTGAGAGCCGTTATGAGCGATGGTTCCATCAGCCTATGATGGTGGCACAGCCAAGATTCGCCATCACCGGTTTCGATCACGGAATGTATCTGATTCAGGGTGTCAAGAGATATGGCAAGAACTTTACAGGTGAGCGCCAGCAGATGACTTACCAGCCCGTGCAGACTCCACTCCGTTTCGAGAAGACCAGTAGAGGAGGATACAAGAACAAGAGTTTCCAGTTGATTCACTATACCTTTAATCATCAGATAGAGGCGGTGAAGTACTAGTTTACAGTTTACAATTTATAGTTTACAATTTATAGTTGATAATGAATAGAAATATTGGGTTGCTGATTCTGATGCTCATCTTCGGAATTCCAGTTTCGGCACAGATAGGAGAGCATCGTAATGATTTCGCCATCGGTTTTAATGGGGGCTATATGATGAGTAGCGTAGGATTCACACCCGAGGTACAGCAGAAGCAGCACGGCGGACTGACGGGCGGTTTCTCGATGAGATATACCTGTGAGAAATATTTCAAGACCATCTGTTCTATCTATGCCGAGGTAAACTATGCGCAGGCAGGATGGGAAGAGGATATCCTGGATAAGGAGAATAATCCGGTGATTATAACCGAAACCAAAGAGGCGATGGCTTACAAGCGTACCATCAACTATATTCAGGTGCCAATCTTCGCGCATCTGGCATGGGGTAGGGAGACAAGAGGACTGAATATCTTCGTGAATGCCGGTCCGCAGTTTGGTCTCTATCTGAGTGATTCGCAGAAGACCAACTTCTCGGTAGAGCACATGCCGGCAACCGACAATAACCGTGTAAGTCCGGTGGTGGCTCAGGATACAATGGCAGTTAAGAACAAGCTCGATTATGGTATCGCCCTGGGTCTGGGTGCTGAATACAGTATTCCGAAGTGGGGCATTTCCTTGCCGAAGCCCGATACTACTATGGTCTGGGAAATATCTACGGTGCTTCTAAGCGTGATTTTTTCGGGAAGAGTAACTACGGACAGATTGTTCTGAAACTCTCTTATCTCTTTGATATCACCAGAACGAAGAACGTGAAACGGAAATAGATGATAATTAATAATTGATAATT
>ULXA01002479.1_pt1 | contig 15797 bp, 13 predicted proteins | sample 1960861 | NCBI WGS metagenome assembly ULXA01 (sample SAMEA4835827, study PRJEB28245) | human gut metagenome | biome: gut microbiome; material: fecal sample | place: Denmark | collected 2008
AAAATAAGGATAGACTTAGCATTGATGTTGCCAAGCTTTATTATAAATCAGATTATAGCCAACAACAGATAGCCAATAAATTAAATCTATCAAGACCTACAGTATCAAGATTATTGCAATATGCAAAAGAAAAAGGCTTTGTACAGATAAATATAGCTGACCCTATAGAAGATAACAGCTCCTTAGAAGAAGCCTTATGTGAGAAATATAATTTAGATGTGGTAAAGATTGCTTATGCGCCTTTAAATACGACAAATGAAATTAAAAAATCCATAAGTATAAAAGCAGCTGATTATTTACATGAGATAGCCAAAGATGGCGATATTATTGGTGTATGTTGGGGAACTACTATCTATAATATGGCTTTAAATTTAAAACATAAAGCGTTAAAAGGCGTGCAGATTGTACAGTTAAAGGGTGGAATAAGCCATTCACAAAGCAATACATATGCGTATGAAGTAGTAGAGTTATTTTCAGAGGCATTTTCGACAGTAGGTCGATATTTGCCATTGCCAGTAATGTTTGATACGGTACAAATAAAAGAATTGATTGAAAAAGATAAACATATTAAAAAGATTTTAGATTTAGGACGACAAGCAAATATTGCTGTATTTACAGTGGGAACGGTAAAAAATGATGCTTTATTGTTTAGGTTAGGCTATATTGATAAAAAAGATAAAGATATTATACAAACTAGAGCAGCTGGAGATATTTGCTCAAGATTTTTTGATGTGCAGGGAAATATTTGTGATAAAGAATTAGATGAACGTACAGTAGGAATAAAATTAGAAGAATTAAAATCTAAAGAAAAACGCATATTAGTAGCAGGCAGTCAACGAAAAATAACAGCAATAAAAGCAGCATTAAAAGGTGAATTTGCAAATATTTTAGTTACAGATCAATATACAGCAGAAGAATTATTAAAAGATTAAACTTATATATTGATAATATATTTAATATATTATTATTCAATAAAATATAATAAGGAGTGGATTTTTATTCTTAGTTTTTGGTTGGAACTGATAGTTATAATTGTTTGTTTAGCTATTGGTGGACGCTTTAGTGGTATTGGTCTTGGTGTAGCAGGTGGTTTTGGTCTTGCTATTTTGACTTTAGGATTTGGTCTTCCTGTAGGAGAAATGCCAACAAGTGTAGTATTCATCATCATGACTGTGATTACATGTGTATCTTTATTACAGGGTGCAGGCGGTCTTGATTATATGATATCTATGGCAGAAAAAATTCTGCGTAAGAAACCTAGTGCTATTACTTTTTTAGGTCCATTAGTATCATATATTTTTACAGTTATTTGTGGTACTTCTTATGTAGCATTTTCTGTATATCCAGTTATTGCAGAAATTGCGATTAATGCAAAAGTTCGTCCAGAACGTGCTATGTCTATGTCAGTTATTGCATCTAATATGGCAGTTTGTGCTAGTCCTACAAGTGCGATTGCAGCGGCAATGATTGCAATCACTGCACCAATTGGTGTTACTCCACTTAGTTTACTTGCAGTTACAGTTCCTGCTTGTTTAATAGGGGTGTTAGTTGGTTGTTTATTTGTATATAAACGCGGTGCAGAACTTGCTGATGATCCAGAATTTAAACATCGTGTAGCTACAGGTCAATTCCAAGAAGATTATGTTTTGGAAAGAGATACACAGAAAGCTACAACATCAGCAAAAGTTTCTGTAGTTATTTTCTTAATAGCTATTGCTATTATTGTGGGTATGACTTCTCATCCAGAATTATTGCCAAATATTGGCCCAGGTGGAAAACCTATTTCTGTACCAACTTTATTGCAAATCATGATGCTTGCTACAGGTGCTATAATCATGGTAGTCTGTCGTGTGCCTAGAGAAAAATTAGACTCTGGTTCTGTATTTAAATCGGGACTTATCGGAGCTGTAGGTATTTTAGGTATTTCTTGGATGACTGATACATTTTTTGCTACACATTTAAAATTTATCACAGATGTATTTGCTCAAACATTGATACAATATCCTATGCTTTTTGGTGCAATGTTATTTGTTACTTCTATGGTATTGTATAGTCCAGCAGCAACAGCCGTAGCTTTAATGCCAATTGGTGTATCCTTAGGATTACCAGCAGAAGTATTAATTGGTCTTATTCCAGCAACTTGTGCAGTATTCATCATACCAGGTGGTGCTCAAATCAGTTGTGTAGCTTTTGATCGTACAGGAACAACTAAAATTGGTCGTTTTGGCTTTAATCATAGTTATTTAATTCCAGGTTTAGTTGCTATGGTAGCTTCTACAATATTGTCTTTAATTTTAGCATATATTATATTTTAAATTTATTTAGATATAAAACCCTGCATTTAGATTGATTAATGTGGGGTTTATTTTTATAAATTTTTAATTGAATGTAGAATAAAAATTTTTAGAAAATATTGACTTAGATAAATATACATGTTACTATATAAATGTAATTTTTTGATTTGATTTTTAGTAAAACGTTTTATTTAAATATATCTTATAATGAGAAGATATATTTTTATTTTATAATTTTTAGTAAAACGTTTTATTTAAATGATAAGAAAGAGGAGACGTGAATTTTATAGGAGAAAATTATTTATTTTTAGTTAAATTCTATAAAAACTTTTGATATAAATTTTTAAGGAGAGTTAAAAATGACAGAAAGCAGTAAATTAATTCAGTATGATGATGGTTATTTGAATAAGACACCAATATTTCAATTTGTGTTATTATCTTGTTTATTTGCACTTTGGGGTGCAGCAGCTAGTTTAAATGATATTTTGATTACGCAATTTAAATCAGTTTTTACTTTGAGTGATTTTGCTAGTGCTTTAGTACAAAGTGCTTTTTATGGTGGATATTTCTTAATTTCCATACCAGCATCTGTAGTTATTCGCAAAACTACATATAAATTAGCAATTATGATTGGTTTAATTTTTTATATCGGTGGTTGTAGTTTATTTTTCCCAGCTTCTATGATGGCGACGTATACTATGTTTTTAGTAGCTATTTTCTCCATTGCTATTGGTCTTGGTTTCTTAGAAACAGCTTCTAATACTTATAGTACTATGCTTGGCCCTCGTAAATATGCAACACTTCGCTTAAATATTAGCCAAACATTCCAGCCAATTGGTTCAGCATCTGGTATCTTACTTGGTAAATATTTAGTTTTCCAAGAAGGTGAGAGTTTAGCAAGTCAGATGGCTCAAATGACTCCAGATCAAATTCATTTATTCAGATTACAGATGTTACAACATACTTTAGAGCCTTATAAAATTATGATTTGTATTTTAGTAGCTATTTTTATTCTATTCTTAATCACTAAATATCCAAAATGTAAGGTAAAATCAGTAGCAAATAACCAAAATACGCCAAAAGTAACTTTAGGCGAAACTTTAAAATATCTTTCTGGTAATAGCTTATTCAAAAAAGGTATTGTAGCTCAATTCTTATATGTAGGTATGCAAGTTGCAGTTTGGTCATTTACCATTCGTTTAGCTTTAGATTTAATGCCTCATATTAATGAACGTATGGCAGCAGATTTCATGGTAATTAGCTTTGCTTGTTTCTTCGTTGGTAAATTTATTGCGAATTTCTTGATGACTAAGTTCTCTGTAAATAAAGTTTTATTAGCTTATGCTATTATTGGTTGTATTTTAATCTTATATGTAGCATTTATTCCAAATTTAACAGCTATTTATGCAGCAGTAGCTATCAGCATTTTACTTGGACCTTGCTGGGCAACTATTTATGCTGAAACATTGAAATCCGTAGAGAAAAAATATACAGAAACTGCAGGGGCAATAATTGTAATGTCTATCATCGGTGGTGCTTTCATGCCAGCAGTACAAGGTTTTGTATCCGATATGGTAGGTTCTATGCAATTTTCCTTTATTGTTAATTTCTTCTGCTTTGCTTATATAGGTTGGTATTTCTATTACAAAATGAAACTTGAAAATAAAGAGGGTTAATTTATGAATACGAAGATATATTTACAGCGTAGTTTTTTTGCTGAAAATGTAAAAACTATCATGGAAAATGATGAATTTAAAGTAAATTTATTTAAATATAATTCAGGTGTAGAAGCGATAGAAGTAATAAATTCTCGTGGTAAAATCATTGTTCTTCCTTATATGGGACAGATGATTTGGCGAGTTGAATTTGATGGAATTGATTTAACCATGAAAAATATATTTTCTAGACCAAGAAAAGTGAATAATATTTTAGATACTTATGGTTGTTTTGCTTTTCATTCAGGTCTTTTAGCTAATGGTTGTCCATCAAGTGAAGATACTCATCCAATGCATGGTGAATTTTGTTGTGTTGATTTAGATGTTACATGGCTTGAATTTAATGAAGATGAAGTTATTATTGGCGGTGAATATGAATATTGCCAAGGCTTTGGTTTTAAATATTTAGCTAGACCTAGTGTAAGTTTGAAAGCGAATGCTACAAATATAAAAATTAGTATGCAAGTAAAAAATCTTACAAGCGTAGAAATGCCACTACAATATATGTGTCATATAAACCACCATTATGTGGATAAAGGTGAATTCAAAGCTAATATACCAGATGAAGCTTTTAAATTGCGCGAAAGTATTCCTAGTCATATAAAACCTACAAAAGAATGGTTTGACTATACTGATGAAATAAAAAAAGCACAAGTTGAAGGAAAAACTTTGACTAAATTAGAAAATCCTGATTTATATAATACAGAAGTGGTATTTCTAGCTGATAGACTTGATAAATACACAGATGAAGCTATAGTAGAAATTAATTCTCCAGAAGGCTATGGTTTTAAAACTCAGTTTTCAACTAAAGATTTTAAATATGGTACACGTTGGATTATGTACACACCAGAACAGCAAGTATCTTCTTGCATAATTCCAGGAACATGTAGACCAGAAGGATTTTTAGCAGCAAAAAAAGCTGGTAGTCTACTTATGTTACAACCTAATGAAGAAAAAACATTTAGCGTAATTACTGGTTTAAAATAATAAGTAATAATAATATATTTTGCTTAGAGATATTAATAGTTAATTTAATTATTGATATCTCTTTTTTTATTTTATAAAAGATAATGATAATTATTATTGACTAATAAAAAGTAAAATGATATTATATTAGCATAAAATAATAATTATTATCAATTAGAAAATATTATTTAAATGGAGGATAGTAAGATGTCATTAATTAATAAAGAAATCGTTGATTTTAAGGTTCAGGCTTTTGTTGATGGTGAATTTCGTGAAATAACAAAGGCTGATGTTTTAGGAAAATGGTCAGTATTTTTCTTTTATCCTGCTGATTTTACTTTTGTTTGTCCGACTGAACTTGAAGATTTAGCTGATAAATATGTTGATTTTAAAAATATAGATTGTGAAATTTACAGTGTATCTTGTGATACTCATTTTGTGCATAAAGCATGGCATGATGCATCTGATACTATCAAGAAAATTAAATATCCAATGCTTGCTGATCCAACAGGATTATTAGCACGAGCTTTTGATGTGATGATTGAAGAAGATGGTATTGCAGAGCGAGGTAGCTTTATTGTAAATCCAGAAGGTAAAATCGTAGCTTATGAAGTAATCATGGGAAGCGTTGGCAGAAATGCTGATGAATTGCTTCGCCGTGTAGAAGCTGCTCAATTCGTAGCGAAACATGGTGGTGAAGTTTGTCCTGCAAGATGGAAGCCAGGTGCTAAAACATTAAAACCTAGTATTGAATTAGTTGGGAATATTTAATAAAAAAGACTGCTAAAAAATTTTTAGCAGTCTTTTTTCGTTAAGGGGATTATTTTATTCAATGATAATTGTATGAATTAATGTTGGAGCTGTAGCTGTATCTGCGATAAAGATGTTGTCGTATAACTTTTGTTTTACATCTTCAACGTTTTTGCGGTTGCTATAGATAGTGAGAATAGATTCGCCTTCTTCTACTTTATCGCCAACTTTTTTATGAAGTACAAGACCAACAGCTAAATCAATTACATCTTCTTTTGTAGCACGTCCAGCACCTAAAATCATGGAAGCGACACCGATTTCATCAGCTACCATTCTGGAGATATAGCCAGATTGTTTTGCTGGTAATTCAATTTTATATTTTGCCTGTGGTAATTTTGTTAAATCATCAACGATAGAAGCATCTCCACCTTGATTTGTTAAGAAATCTTTAAATTTAGCTAAAGCTTTTCCACTGTGAATTGCATCTAAAAGCATTTCTTTTGCTTCTTCGCTAGTTTTTGCTTTACCTGCAAGGATTACCATTTGACTACCTAAAGTTAAAACAAGTTCTGTTAAATCTTTTGGCCCTTTGCCTTGAAGTGTTTCGATAGCTTCTTTTACTTCTAAAGCATTACCGATAGCAAAGCCTAAAGGCTGAGACATATCAGAGATGATGGCGATTGTTTTTCTGCCTACATGATTACCGATACGCACCATAGCATGAGCGAGTTCTTCTGCATCTTTTTGAGTTTTCATGAAAGCACCATCGCCAGTTTTTACGTCTAAAACGATAGCGTCAGCACCAGCTGCGATTTTTTTACTCATGATAGAGCTTGCGATAAGTGGAATGGAATTTACTGTGCCTGTTACATCACGAAGTGCATATAATTTTTTATCTGCTGGAGTTAAGTTACCGCTTTGTCCGATAACAGCCACTTTATCTCTATTTACTAAATCAATGAATTGTTCGCGAGTGAGTTCTACATGAAAGCCTGCGATAGATTCTAATTTATCGATTGTGCCACCAGTATGACCTAAGCCACGACCAGACATTTTGGCTACAGGTACACCAAGAGAGGCAACGAGCGGAGCTAATACGAGAGTGGTAGTATCACCAACGCCACCGGTGGAATGTTTATCAACTTTAATACCTTCAATGCCAGAAAGGTCTATGGTATCACCAGATTCTACCATGGCACGAGTTAAATCAGCACGTTCACGGTCATTCATATCTTGGAAATAAATAGCCATAGCCAAAGCACTTGCCTGATAATCTGGAATATCTCCTTTTGTATATCCTTCGATAAAGAAATTAATTTCCGCAGTTGTTAATTCTTTGCCATCACGTTTTTTTTCAATAATATCTACCATACGCATAAATAAGCACCGTTCCTTTTGTTAATTTAGTTTAAGTTATCTAAGAATGATTGACCGTATTTTGGCATTTCGACAGCAAAATTATCAGCGATAGTAGCACCTAAATCAGCGAATGTTTTTCTAATAGGAATCCTACCATAATTTTTAAATTGTTTGCTGTAGATTAATAATGGCACATATTCACGAGTATGGTCAGTGCCTTTATATGTTGGATCATTGCCATGGTCAGCAGTAATTACGAGTAAATCATCATCATGCATTTTAGCAAAGACTTCTGTCAATCTAGTATCGAATTCTTCGATAGCATCACCATATCCGATAGGATCACGACGATGACCAAATTTAGCATCAAAATCTACGAGATTTGTGAAGCTAAGACCTGTAAAATCTTCATCTAAAATATTTATAAATTTATCCATACCGTCCATATTGGAAACTGTGCGGATAGCTTTGGTAACACCTTCACCATCAAAAATATCGCGGATTTTGCCGATAGCGATAGAAGCTAAATCAGCATCTTGAAGGCTATTCATCACAGTTTTACCAAATGGTTTTAAAGCATAGTCATGTCGATTAGCTGTGCGAGTGAAGTTTTCTTTGCAAGTGCCAATATAAGGACGAGCGATAATTCTACCTAATTGATATTTGCCTTCACGTGTGATATCTCTACAGAATTGACATATGCGATAAAGTTCATCAAGAGGAATGACTTCTTCGTGGGCTGCGATTTGAAGTACAGAATCGGCTGAAGTATAAACGATTAAATCTCCAGTTTTTAATTGATGTTCGCCGTATTGTTTAATGATTTCTGTACCACTTGCAGGGCAGTTGCCAACGATTTTTCTACCAGAGAATTTTTCGATTTGAGCGATTAAATCATCAGGAAAACCATCAGGGAAGACCTGAAATGGTTTATCTATATAAAGTCCCATCATTTCCCAATGACCTGTCATAGTGTCTTTACCGCAAGAGGCTTCTTGCATTTTTGTATAGTATCCAAGGGAAGGACAAACAGTATTGACTCCTCTGAGTTTATAAATATTAGCAATACCTAATTTTTCTAGATTAGGTATATTTAAGCCATTTTTGGCTGTAGCAATATGCAGGAGTGTATTAGTACCGATATCATCGAAGTTTTTAGCATCAGGAGCTTCACCAATGCCTACTGAGTCCATAACTACAACATGAATGCGTTTGAATTTTTTAATGTTTTTCATAGTATCACCTGATTTTAAATTATTAAACTTACAACTGTAGCATTTAAAATACTAACTAATGTTGCACCATATAACAATCTAAGTCCAAAGCAAGCGACTACATTTCCTTTTTCTTCGTTGAGTGCTTTGACTGCACCAGCGATAATACCAATGGAAGAGAAGTTAGCAAAAGATACCAAGAAAATGGATACAATAGCAACGCTTTTTGCGGAAAGAATAACTGTACCATTAGAAAGTTGCATCATAGCTACGAATTCATTTGCGACTATTTTTGTTGCCATTAAACTAGCAGCATCTACACATTCGCTCATTGGAATTCCCATGAAAAAGGCAAATGGGGAGAAAATATAACCGAGTATTTCTTGGAAGGAAATACCGATAATTCCTAAAAATACATTGTTGATTAAGGTGATAATGCCGACAAAACCAATCAGCATAGCACACACAATAACACCAACTTTGAAACCGTCTAAGATGTATTCGCCTAGCATTTCGAAGAAAGATTGTCGTTTAGTTTCTGCTACTATTAGAATATCATCTTCTGGTTTAACTTCATAGGGATTTATGATGGAAGCGATAATAAATCCACCAAAAAGATTTAAAACGAGAGCTGTAACTACATATTTAGGTTCAATCATGACCATATATGCACCGACGATGGACATAGAGACAGTGGACATAGCAGAAGCACATAGAGTATATAAACGATTAGCAGGAAGTGGGCCAAGCAATTTTTTTACAGAAATGAATACTTCAGATTGACCTAAGATAGCGGAAGCTACTGCATTGTAAGACTCAAGTTTACCCATGCCATTTACTTTGCTTAAAGCAAGGCCTATATATTTAATGATAAAAGGCAATATATGCCAATGCTGTAAAATACCAATTAAAGCCGAGATAAAAGTGATTGGCATTAAAACACTCATAAAGAATATAGGATCATCAGGATTAGCTAATCTGCCAAAAACAAAGTTGATACCTTCTCTAGCACAATTTAAAAGTGCTGTAAAACCGTTAGCAATGGTACTGATTAATACATTACCAGCAGAAGTATTTAAGAGTAAAAATCCTAAAATAAATTGAAGGATAAGCATTATAAAAATTGGTCTGTATTTTATTTTTTTGCGATCATTACTAGCAATAAAAGCCATACCAAAAACTAATGCAAGGCCAGCGATACCAATAATATATTGCATGGTGATATCCTCCGTGATTTTATTTTAATAATTTAACGCCAGCACTAGCACCAATGCGGTTAGCACCAGCTTCGATCATAGCGAGAGCTTCTTCATGAGTATGCACACCACCAGAAGCTTTTACACCCATATCAGTTCCTACTGTTTTACGCATGAGAGCAACATCATGAACAGTGGCACCACCAGTAGAAAAACCAGTAGAAGTTTTTACAAAATCAGCACCTGCTTTTTGAGAAAGTTCGCAAGCTTTGATTTTTTCTTCATCTGTTAATAAACAAGCTTCGATAATTACTTTTACAAGAGCTTTATCTTTAGCTACTTCTACGATTTTTTGGATTTCATTTTCAACATAGTCATATTCTTTATCTTTGAGCATAGCTACGTTGATTACCATATCGATTTCTTGAGCACCTTTTTCGATGGCATCTTTAGCTTCAAAAACTTTTACTTCTGTTGTATTTGCACCTAAAGGAAAACCGATAACAGTGCATACTTTTACATCTGTATGTTTTAATTCTTGATGAGCAAGTTCAATCCAGCAAGGATTTACACAAACAGAAGCGAAATCATAAGTTTTAGCTTCATCAAGTAATTTTAAAATTTCATCTTTAGTAGTATTTGGTTTTAAAGCTGTGTGGTCAATTAATTTGTTGATATTCATGAATGTATACCCCTTTTTAATTTGTAGATTAATTAATGATTGATAAAAATTTTATTTTTGTAAATCTTCTTTAGTAAAAGCACCTGGCAAGATTTCGTCCATTGTTTTTACGATATATTCTGTAGGGCTCTTACCTAAAATGATTTTTATATCTTTAGTGGCAAATTCAACTATTACTTGGCGACAGATACCACATGGATAAGTGTAGTCATTTTCTACGCCAACGATGGCAATGGCTTTGATTTTTTGATTTCCTTCAGAGATTGCTTTAAAAATAGCTGTTCTTTCAGCACAATTAGTAGCACCATAAGAAGCATTTTCGATATTACAACCAGTGTAAATTTTATCGCTATCGGTTAATACGGCAGCTCCTACTTTGAAATTAGAATATGGAGCATAGGCATTAGCACGGCCTTCGTAAGCTTTTTTTACTAGTAAATCGCAATCTATCATGGTGAAAACCTCCTATTGATAAAAAGTATATATTTAAAATTTTAAATTAAAAGAAAATTTTTGCTTTATCAAACAAGCTAATTATAATTCATTTTTGAACAAATGTAAATATTAAAATGAGAATAATTTCAAAAACTTTATTGCAAATGAATATAGCTAATTTAACAATAACAATCCTTGCTTTAAATAATTAAAATTTGTTATAATGTATCTTTAGATTAAAAAAAGAAGGTGATTACAATTATTTTTAATGAATTGACTATAAATGATAAAGATAGATTAGATAGCTTTTTTAAATTAAATTATCATGAAAATTCGCATTTGAATTTTACAAATTTGTTTATGTGGCGTAAAGCATATAACATTATGTGGTGCATTGAAGATGATATTTTATATTTTAAGGCTAAATATAATAATGATGAATTTGCATTAGAACCTCTTTGCAAGCAAGATAGATTGTTTGAAGCAGTAGATAATTTAAAATCATATTTTGAAGAAAGAGGTATGGAACTCACTTTTTCAGGTTTAGAGGAAAATGTAGTAGAACAATTAAAATCTTATCCAAATGGTGAGTTTGAATTCAATACTAATATAGATGATGATGATTATGTATATAATTCAACTGATTTGATTAATTTATCTGGACGAAAATTTCATTCTAAGAAAAATCATTTAAATAGTTTTAGAAAAAATTATCCAGAGGCTAAATATTTACCAATTAATAATGATATAATAACATTGTGTAAGATTACGATTAATGGTTGGTATAAAAAACGTTTAGCACTTACTCCTGATGATCCATTTATTAAAGCAGAGCGAGATGCTATCATTGAAGTGCTTAATAATTTTGAGCAATTAAAATTAAAAGGTGGAGCACTTTTTTTGGTTAATAAAGTAATGGCTTTTACTTTTGGTGAACAGTTAAATGAAGATACAGCTGTAATTCATGTAGAAAAAGCTGATCCTGATGTCAATGGTGCTTATACTGCAATAAATCAGGCTTTTGTGGCTAATGAATGGCAAGATATGACTTATATTAATCGTGAAGAAGATATGGGGATTGAAGGTTTGAGAAAAGCAAAACAATCTTATCGCCCTGTGAAAATGATAAAAAAATTTACAGCTAAATTTAAAAGATAATTATTTAAATTATAGTTGGCAAGGTATAAAGATTAAGTTATAATAAAACTTAATGTGTTTATAGGGAGATTGTTTATTTAATGAATAAACTTATTGTTAAAATTAACAGTAAACAAAATAGTGATAAACAAGATATGATAAGAATGCAAGCACTTGCTAATGCATATGACAAAAATGGTATTTTGTATGTCATCTATAAAGAACAAGATTTAAATGAAAAACAAGAGACTTCCACGATGTTGAAAATACAAGAAGATAGCTTAACGCTTACAAGAACTGGAGGAGTGCAACAACAGCAGTTCTTTGCTCAAGGTCAGGAAAGCGTTAGTGAATATGTAACACCTTTTGGCAATTTAAAGATGAAGGTGAAAACACATCGTTTAAAAATGATTACAGGTGTAAAACGTGTTATAAAAATAAATTATGCCTTATATATAAATGATAGTTGGCAAAGTGATAATGAACTTGTGATTAAATTAGAGCCAGCAAATTAAGTTTACTAATTATATGTTGTTAATATACAATTAATATAGAGATAAATATAAAACTTAGGAGGATTTTGATTGGATACTAAAGATTTGCTTATACAAGCCATCAAAGATGCAGTTGCAAAAGCTATAGCTGAGCAGGCACTTCCTGAAGGACAGTTACCTACTGTTATCTTAGAAGTACCACCAAAAAAAGAATTAGGTGATTTTGCATCTAATATTGCTATGCAATCAGCTAGAGTTTTTCATGTAGCACCAAGAAAAATTGCTGAGGAAATTGTAAGCCGTTTAGATGCTACTTTTTTGGAAAAAACAGAAATTGCAGGACCTGGATTTATTAATTTTTACTTAAAATCTGATGTTATTTATGATTCTTTAGCTGCTTTATTAAAAGCCGGCAGTGAATTTGGTAATTTACCAAAACAAGATGCACCAAGAATTCAAGTGGAATATGTAAGTGCCAATCCAACTGGGCCACTTCATGTAGGTCATGGTCGTGGAGCTGCTTTTGGTAGTGCTTTAGTAAATCTTATGCGTGCAGCAGGATATAATGTTTCTAGTGAATATTATATTAATGATGCTGGAAAACAAATTGATAACTTAGCGTTATCTGTAAATGCTCGTTACCTTGAATTATTAGGTAAAGAAGTAGAGTTTCCAGAAAATGGTTACCATGGTCAAGACATCATTGAAACAGCAAAACGCATTATCGCCAAAGATAATGATAAATATTTAAATATGTCTGATGAAGAAAGATTATCCATCTTTAAAGAATTAGCATTAAAAGAAAAATTAGCTGCATTAAGAGAAGATTTGGATGCATTTAATGTTCATTTTGATGTATGGTTCAGTGAAAGAACACTTCATCCAGATGCTGTAAAAGCTGTTTGTGATAAACTTTTAGCTAATGGCAATATGTATGAAAAAGATGGTGCTTTATGGTTAAAATCCACTGCTTACGGTGATGATAAAGACCGTGTAGTTATCCGTGATAATGGAGTGCCTACTTATTTAGCAGCAGATATTGCTTATCATAATAATAAATTTGAACGCAAATTCGATAAACTCATTAATATTTGGGGTGCTGATCATCATGGTTATGTTTGTCGTGTAAAAGCAGCAATGGCAGCACTTGGCTATAATCCAGATGATTTAGAAGTTTTATTATTACAGATGGTAAGCCTCTATCGTGATGGCGAACTTGTAAAAATGTCTAAACGTACAGGTCAAAGTGTAACATTATCTGAATTGATTGAAGAAGTTGGTGCTGATGCAGCTCGTTTCTTCTTTATCATGCGTTCTTTAGATAGCCAACTTGATTTTGATTTAAACTTGGCAAAATCCCAATCTAATGAAAATCCTGTATACTATGTTCAATATGCTCATGCTCGTATTTGTAGTATTTTCCGTCAAATGAAAGAAGCTGGCATAGAAATAACTGAAAATCCTCAGCTTTCTCTATTGACAGATGAGGCAGAAATTGCTTTAATTAAAAAGTTATTATCTTATCCAGATGAAATTGCAACAGCAGCTAAAAACAAAGCTCCACATCGTATTGCAACATATGTACATGATTTAGCATCTACTTTCCATAGTTTTTATAATAAATGCCGTATCTTAGGTGTAGATGCAAAATTAGCAGGAGCAAGACTTGCTCTTTGTTTAGCAGTAAAATATGTATTAGCTCATGCACTTGCAATTTTAGGTGTTAGTGCACCAGAAAAAATGTAATAATTTTTAATGATTGTAAATGATAATTAGGAGGAAATACTTAATGGATTTTCTGCATAGTTCAGAAACAGATGTAGCATACTATATCTTAAATTTAGCTAATAAACCTATTTTTTTTAAAGACCTTATTTTAGAAGTAATAGAAAAAAAATGTAAACCAGTTCAATCCTTATCTGCTTCTATATCTGAAGTATATACACTTATTAATATGGATGCTCGTTTTCAACATACAGGTAATGGTATGTGGGGTCTTGTAGAATGGAATCCACCAGAAACAAAACGTAGCAGTGTTTCTAGTAGTTCTTCTAGTGCTAGTAAGATGAAAGCAATGTCCAATAGACGTCGCACTTCCTTGTTAGAAGGCATTCAAGACGATACAGATAAAGCATAATTTAGATATATAATAGAGGAGGAGTATTTTTAAATGGCAAAGTATATATTTGTTACTGGCGGTGTAGTTTCTTCTTTAGGTAAAGGTATCACAGCAGCTTCTTTAGGTCGTTTATTAAAGAGCCGTGGTATTAAAGTAACAATTCAAAAATTTGACCCATATATTAACATTGACCCAGGTACTATGAGTCCTTATCAGCATGGTGAAGTTTTCGTAACAGAAGATGGTGCTGAAACTGACCTTGACCTTGGACATTATGAACGTTTTATTGATATTAACCTTACAAAAAATTCTAATGTAACTACTGGTAAAATTTACTGGTCTGTATTGAATAAAGAACGTCGTGGTGATTACCTTGGTAAAACAGTTCAGGTAATTCCACATATTACAAATGAAATTAAACAACGTGTATATGACGTTGCTGCTCATGATGATGCAGATGTAGTTATCACTGAAATCGGTGGTACAGTAGGGGATATTGAAAGTCTTCCATTCCTCGAAGCTATTCGTCAGGTTAAAAAAGAAGTAAGTAAACACGATGTATTATACATTCATGTAACTTTAATTCCATTTATCTCTGCTGCTGGTGAATTAAAAACAAAACCAACTCAGCATAGCGTAAAAGAACTTCGCAGCATTGGTATTCAGCCAGATATTCTTGTTTGCCGTACAGAACAGGAACTTTCTAAAGATATGAAAGAAAAATTAGCTCTTTTCTGTGACGTAGATGCAGATGCAGTTATCCAGAATATGACAGCTTCTACAATTTATGAAGTACCTTTAATGATGCAAAAAGAAGGTCTTGATAAAATTGTTCTTGAAAAATTAGAAATGGATTATCGCCCAGCTCATATGGAAGAATGGGAACGCATGGTTCATCGCATTAAAAATCCTGCAAATAAAGTAAAAATTGCTGTTGTAGGTAAATATGTAGAATTACCAGATGCATATATTTCTGTTACAGAAGCATTACATCATGCAGGTATCTACAATTCTACAGATGTAAAAATTAAATGGGTTAACGCTGAAGAAATTGAAAAAGAAGGCACTGATTTAAGCGATGTATTTGCAGGTTGCAAAGGTATCTTAGTACCAGGTGGTTTCGGCGATCGTGGTGTTGAAGGTAAAATTTCCGCAATTAAATACGCTCGTGAAAATAAAATCCCATTCTTAGGTTTATGCCTTGGTATGCAGTGTTCTGTTATTGAATTTGCTCGTCATGTATGTGGTATGGAAGATGCTCATAGCTCTGAATTCAATCCAGAAACAAATCATCCAGTAATCGCTTTAATGTCTTCTCAGATCAATGTTGAAGATAAAGGTGGCACAATGAGACTTGGTTCCTATCCATGTAAAGTAACACCAGGTACAAAAACTTATGAAGCTTATGGCAGTGAATTAATTCATGAACGTCATCG
>ULXA01015348.1_pt1 | contig 15622 bp, 10 predicted proteins | sample 1960861 | NCBI WGS metagenome assembly ULXA01 (sample SAMEA4835827, study PRJEB28245) | human gut metagenome | biome: gut microbiome; material: fecal sample | place: Denmark | collected 2008
TTTCTTAAACGCCTAACAGAACACATCGTCTGTCATAACTTGAGAACCTACGTATTATGCTCTTTTCCAAAATATTTCTTAAAAAGAAGAGGAAATATTTGGTGGTTTCAGGAAAAAAGCGTAACTTTGCAGCCTGAAATTGATAACAGGCTATAATGGGCATGCCCCGATAAGGGACACGAAATGATGCAACAAGCATCCCCATGACGTCTAATTTTAATAACCCAATAAAAATAAAAAAAGAAAAATGAAAAAAGGTATTCATCCAGAGAATTATCGTCCTGTAGTATTCAAGGATATGTCTAACGGCGATATGTTCCTCTCTCAGTCTACATGCAAGACTAACGACACTGTTGAGTTCGAAGGCGAGACTTATCCAGTTGTTAAGATTGAAATCTCTAGCACATCTCACCCATTCTACACAGGTAAGAGCAAGCTCGTTGATACAGCGGGTCGCGTAGACCGCTTCATGAACCGTTACGGCAAATTGAAGAAGTAATAATATACCTTTTTTATAAGGATATATTTATTATCGCAAAGATACTGAGTGCATTCCAGCGTAGTTGCATATACGTAGGAATGCACTTTTTTTCTCTATTCTATCCTCATGCAATCGATTTCTACATACATTATTATATAGAAAGTACTTAATCTTTAACTTCAAAACATTATCGAGAATTATGAAGCATACTAAGTTTTTAATCTTCGCACTCCTTGCTACGATGACGTTCTCTGCCTGCGGCACTGACGATACCCTGCAGTTCTATTATCCTGAAAACGGTGGTAATACCGGTGGTGAGTCAACCGATAAGAACAATACAAACAAGAATGTGGCTACTGCCAACATGCCACAAGTGGTAAGAAACGCTATCGGTGGTCTGGAGTTCCCAAAGCTCAAGAATAATGGTACCAGCTATGCCATCGTTCACATGGATAATACAACAGGTATGTTGAACTATTCTACAGAATGGGATGACAACATGAAGAGCCAGAGATGGAGCTGCTATACTTTCCACACAGGAAACAATAAAAACATTGTTGATAGACCAGATGATGATTATCCATCTGATACTGATTTAAAGTCTCTATATGGAGTGGTAGACTTCACTTATGATCCATATAAAGGCAATGGAAGATATAATCATGGACACATCTGCCCATCAGGCGACAGAAGATTAAACAGTACCCAGGAAAGACAGACAGACTTTCTGACCAACATGCAACCACAATATGGTAGTTTCAACCAAAAGGGTACATGGTTTAAAATGGAGGACGACTTGAGAAGAAAAGCCAATTCTATAAAAAATGACAAGGATACTCTATTTGTTGTAAAAGGCGGTACTATAGACAGTCCTGAAAACATTATTGAATATATCAACGGAAGACAAACGGTCTATACTGCAACAACAGGTTACATCCCAGTACCAAAGTATTTCTTTGTAGCAATATTGGAAAAAGCGTTTGATACGGAAAGTAACAAGCACAAATACAGTGCTTTCGGCTACTGGTTTCCTCATGAGAATAAGGAATTTGAAAAGGGCGATAAGCTCGGCAAATATGTCGTAAACATCAAGACGCTGGAAGACAAAACCGGCATCGACTTCTTCTGTAATCTCCCTGATGAAATCGAGAAGGAAGTGGAAAACGTAGATGCAGAAGTCATCAAGAAACTTTGGGGCTTTAAATAAATCAGGCTATATACAAACAAAGAAGAGGGTGTGTCATAAGTTTATGATTCACCCTCTTCTTGTTGTTGAAGTTGTTGAAAGAGATAGGATATGTTGTTGGAAAAGATAGGATATGTAGTTGAGATAGTTAGTATCTTCGGTCGCACAACAGCTGTTGTGCGCTTGCATAACAGCTGATATGCGCATGCACAACACCTGTTGTGCAAGCGGTGGTCAACTGTTATGCACCAACTATTATCCAGACTTATGACACACCCCGTTTCTTGGTTTATATCATCATCTTCTCGGCAACTTCTTGATAGCATGTGGCATGAATGCCCTGCCGGTAGCCTTACCGAAGCCATGAGCTACAGAATCGGTTGCAGCAGAACGGGTCTTCTTACGGGCTCCACTCGGATCGTAGCGCACTAAATCGATTTGCATCACATCACCCTTAGCCTTACCTGTTCCTATCATATAACCATAGAACACATCCTGGCCCCTTTCATCACCCAGATAGAAACCATACTGCTTAGCACCTGCATCCATCACATAGGTAGCACCAGAATCATTATAACGGATATAAATATCACCATTCTTATCGATGTACCAGGCAAACTTCAGGGTCTGGGTTTCATTGCTTCCATCATCGGCATAATCCACTTCTACACCATTACCACTGAGCGAGTTAACCTTACCACCCGCCTGATAGAACGTCATCTCGGCATTGAAACTGTAATTATTGCGAGACTGGCCGTCCTCTGCAAGTTCAGAGAGCATCACAGAGCCTCTCCAGTCGCCTGTAAGAGTCTTAGCCTCCGACAGCAGGTAATCATCCTGAGAGCCGTTAGAACCGTTGTTCCAGTCGCCCTGATTCCATCCCCAGCCACCATGATTATAGTCATCATACCAGTAATAATCATCATGCCAATAATCATCATCATCACATGAGGTAAATGAGAAAGATGCTGTAGCTATCGCCATCCACATCCATATCCGATTAAACTTTTTCATATCTTGTTTCCTTTCTTCAAACTAAATTCCTTATTGCCTTACTTCACTACAAAGCGGCGAACAGGCTTCTGATTATCATCTGCCACCTTAACATACTCTACAGAATCCTTAGCTCCGCGAGAAACAATCTGGGTGTTCTCCAAGCCCGAATGCTGCTTGCTGTAGCCCCAACCGTCATCGTAGTCCCAATCGTAGCCCCAGTCATAATCGCGCCAGTTATAGCTGTAAGAATCGCGATAAAGCTCGAAATAAGCACGGTTGCCGTTATCAGCATCTACATATCCAGAGAACTTGCGGTCGCCCAGAGCATAGTCGTAAATCACAACATCACTATTCTCATCAAGAAGAGTGATATAGATGTTTCTGTTGCGTACTGTCCAGGTAATACGGTTTGCTATATAATTGTTACCATGCCAATAATCTCTATCAAAGTAATCGATCCAATAGCCTGTACCGGAATAGATGCCATCATTCTGGTCGAATCGGATTACCGAGTAGAGGGCCTTCTGATTACCATATTCTACCAACATATTACCATTCCATGTACCATCGAGGGTGTATGCAATATCAGAATCATCATCACATGAGGTGAATGAGATGCTCATCAAAGCTATGAAAGCCATTGTGAGAAGAGTAGTAAACTTTTTCATATCAATTTATCAGTTAAGTTATTTATATTCTTATATCTTCTATACTTTTGAGTTCTCGAAGAACAGCATTCTTTCTTGAACTCGATGCAAAGGTAGTGGATTTTTCGTCTGCATCAAAGGGGAAAAGGATACAAACTGAGGGGGAAATCCCTATTCTTTCAAAAACAACCGTCTTTTTTGATGGTATTTCTTTCGGTTTTGATGATATTTCTTTCTCTGTATCAAAGATTTAACACCTTCTTAACACATCGTATCGATATTTTTCGTATCTTTGCATCATAAATAAGTAATTATTCAAAGAACATGCTTTTAGCACAAAGTAAATTCTAAGAATGCGCTCAAAAAAATGAGTTTCAACAGTTTATTAATTATACGTTAAACCTTTAAAATTATTAAGTTATGAACAAATTTTTACGCTATTCATTATCATTGGTTCTGGCGTTCGTAGCTAGCGTTACATTTGCAGGAACAACTCCTTACAAAGTGTTGACTTTCCCTGACGAAGGTACTGAAGGCAAGGAAATAAATGGTTATGACAAAACCTGGAAAGCAACAATCGGAGAAGATGTCTGGACTATTGAGAATTTCAATACATACCAGTGGAATGGTTGGAAATTCATCAAATGCGGAAGAAAGAAAGTCACATCTATTGCTTCCATCACTTCACCTGCTATTGATCAGCCAATCAGCAATATTGTCTTGACCATCGACAATATTACTAAAGATAAGATCAATTCTATCAAGTTGCAGGTAGCAACTGATGCTGGCTGTAACAATGTAACTGAAGTAATCTCTGCCAAGATTGAAGATGGAGACCTGATTTTCAAGCCAACCAAATCTGCAGTAAACAATTACTATAAGTTTATCTTTGACTGCCAGGCTGGAAGTAAGAATGGTTTGATTCAGGTTTCTAAGATTGCATACTATAAGGTAGGCGATGCTCCTGAAATCGTAGACATTACAAACACAGCAGAAACCGCTTATACCATTGCTAAGGCTAAGGAACTGATTGATGCAGGTAAAGGCTTGAGCGAAAGTGTATATGTTAAGGGTACTGTATCTCAGGCTAGTAAAGAGTTAAATGCTACATTCGGCAGCCTTTCTTACTACATTTCTGACGATGGTACAACAGGAAATGAATTGCAGGTTTACGGAGGTCTTTCTTTCAAGGGTGAGAAATTCACTTCTGTAGATGATATCAAGGTGGGTGACGTTGTTGTTGTTTATGGTAAGCTTAAGAAGTTTGATACTACTTATGAGCTTGATAAAAACAACATTCTCATCTCTCTGAATGGCACAACTACCGGCATCACTAACATAACAACAGATGAAGCTGCAAAGAACGCTCCTGTTTACAACCTCGCAGGCCAGAAGGTAACCAAGGCTTACAAGGGTGTAGTCATCAAGAACGGAAAGAAGATGATTCAGAAGTAATCAAATTCAAAACAACATATCCCTACTACTCCCCCGATATTCATTTATCGGGGGAGTTTTTTTGTTAGGCATAACATAAGAAGGAACCATAAGCAAATCAACCAAATATTACCCCTATAACATGAAAAGTGGAATAATTTAATGCAATAACATAAAAAAATACACCTAAAACTACGATATCTCATTTATTTTCACTACCTTTGTTGCGATTTATAAACGTATACGAATAAAAAATGATGAAAAGAAAATTATATATCACCCTATTAGGACTGCTCTCTACCATCATGATGGCAGCTGTACCTTACTGCGATGTGAGAAAATTCTCTATCACAGACGGACTCGCTGCCAATACCATCTCAGACCTCAAGCAAGGTAAAGACAACCTCATGTGGTTCAGTACCTGGAACGGACTGTCGTTCTATGACGGCTACAAGTTTCATACTTTCAGAGACAACCCGGATGATATTGACGTTCTGTCAACCAACCGTATACTGAAAATAGAACCATCCTATAACAACAACGTGTGGTGTATCACATACGACCACAAGCTCTACGTATACGATACCCACTTCTGCCAGTTCTTTGCCGTAGGACAGAAATTCAACGAACTGTTCAACATCGACCTGCGCGTGAGCCAGGTATACCCATTGAAAAACGGAGCTACATGGTTTACTTCAGAAGATGGAAAATACATCATCCGATCAATAGGAAAAACCTTTGATGAGCGGAACATAGAACTCATCAAAGTAGGAGAAAAGGGACTCAGAAGCGGAAATGTATGGTACATCCATCAAGATATACACGGAAGAGAATGGGTGCTTACCGACAAAGGCGCATACATATATCATTCGAAAATTCCAAGCAAACTGCCTTTCAAATGCCTCAGAGGGGTGGGAGAAGATGAGTTCCTGGCAACTGAAGACGGTAAACTGGCAAAATATGACCTGCAGAACCGACTCACCATGATACCAATGCCAGAAGGCGTAACCCGTATCAACGGACTGAAAAATACAGGTTACCAGCTTCTGATGGCAACCAACCTGGGTGTAGTAATCTACAACCCGCGCACCTTCAAGTTTGATATCATCAACGTACAGAGCCCGAGTCAGCCTCTGGCAGAGGTAAAGAAGATTTATATCGATGATTTCGGTATGATATGGGCATTTACAGACGGTATAGGAGTAACCCTTGTCAATCCGAAGACCGGACAGACACAGTGGCTCTTTGCCGACCAGGACGACCCGATGGACCGCACAACCTGCGAAAGCAATTTCATCACACAAGATGAACACAAGACCCTCTGGGTAGTGCCAAGAGGAGGAACCTTCAGTTATTTTGACCGCAAGGCAGGAAAACTGGTGCCTTATCTGCTGAGAAGCAATTCATCGGGCAACTACCGCATACCGAAGATTACGAAATATGTACTCTCAGACCAGGGAATCCTCTGGCTGACAGGCTCTCACGACCTGACACAGGTAGTCTTCAAATATCACCCTTACATTATCAACAAGCTGGATGTGGGCGAAGACGAAGTGTTCTCGGTGAATGCATCGCCAGACGGACATATCTGGGCTGGTTATTACAATGGTATAATCCAGGTGCTCAACGCATCCTACCAAAGCATCGGATACCTGTCGCCAAGCGGACAGATCGTGCCACAGCAAGTAAACTTCGACGAGAAGGGCATCTTCGCCATCCACTTCGATATCAAGGGAAGAGCATGGATAGGAACCAACGGAAATGGTGTCTATCTGATAGATAAAATGCAGGTAAGACACTTTGTTTATGATGCCAACAACCCGTCATCGCTGCCGTTCGACAAGATACAAGACATTGTAGCCGACCGCACCGGACGCATCTGGATAGGTACCTACGGAGGTGGGCTGGCACTTGTTAACGAGGCGGCAGACGGCAGTATCAGCTTCATCAGTAAACGAAACGGACTGCCTTGGGAGAAACAGCACTACGACCGCATACGCCGCATCTGCTGCACCACTACGGGAACCATTCTCGTAGGAACTACAGATGGTCTCATCACCTTCAGTGATGCCTTTACAAACGCAAGAAAGATCAATTACCACAAGACCTACTACATACCGAACGATACAACTAGTCTGGCTGCAAACGATATGAACAATATCATGGAGCACACCAGCGGCAAGATGTATATCTCGCAACAGGGCGGTTTGATGGAAGAGATTGTGAGCAAATCGCTCCTGCAAGACAACCTGAAGATGAAATACTTCCATGCCATCGATGTTAACGAAGGCATCGTACAGGGCATGGTAGAAGACAACCAGGGAAGAATCTGGGTAATCAGAGAATCGAGTATCGACTGCGTAAACCCGAAAACGGGCCAGTGCAATGTGTTCGGACCTAACGACTTCGACTTCAACATGTCGTTCTCGCAAAGCCGTCCTTACCACGATCCGGCAAGCAACAACATCTCGGTAGGTACCCCGATGGGACTGATTACCTTCAATCCGGCTACGCTGAAGAAGAGCAACTACCAGCCTAAAGTCATCTTCTGTTTCCTCCATTATAGCGGAGAGAAGAAGTCGGAACCTATCCTGCACAAGGATAAAGTGGTGATTCCTGCCAACAAGCGAAATCTGACCATCAACTTCGCATCGCTCGACTATCAGCGTAAGTATCAGACCAGATATCTCTATCGCATAGATGGTTTTACAGCTCCAGGCGTGTGGATATCAAACGGAAGCAGCAATACCATCGGCTTCAACCGTATCAGTCATGGCGATTACGTACTCAAGGTGAGAGCCACCAACTCTCACGGTGTATGGAGCAAGTATGTGGCAGAACTGCCTATCGAAGTGCGCCCTACCTTCTGGGAGAGCATCTGGGGCAAATTTCTGATGCTGCTTCTGCTCTTCGGTATCGTAGGCGCAATCTTCTATACCTACAACCAGCGCCAGCGCGAGAACGTAACCCACGAGATGAGCGTGATGAAGAACGAGTTCTACAACGATGCAGCCAACCGTCTGAGAACCCCTCTAACGCTCATCGGAGCCCCGGTAAAAACCGTTTTGGATACCGAACCGGGTATCACCCGAAAGGGCAAGGAACTGCTGAAAATGGTGGCAGACAATGCCAACGAGATGCTGGTAATGCTGGACAAGGTTCAGAGATATGGCAACAAGGCAGACTTCCATACGAACAGCGGTCTGAGCGAGGAAGATTACGACCTGGCAGAAAGGGAGAAAGAGAACGGACAGATTGACGACCGCAATGCATCCGACTATCTGGAAGAAGTAAACAAACAGAAAGAAGAAAAGGATGAAGAGGCTGAACGACTGGAAGAAATGGGCAAGGAACAGAAAGAAGCACAAGAAGAAGCAGAACACAAAGACCAGACGGTACTGGTAGTTGAAGACAATGCCGACCTGCGCAAGTTCCTCTACAGTATCCTCTCGCCTACCTATAACGTGCTGCTCGCAGAGAACGGAAAGGCTGGCTTGGTAATGGCGCGCAAGGAGACGCCCGACTTTATCCTTACAGACGTTACCATGCCTGTGATGGATGGTTTGTCGATGATTCACGAGATTAAGCAGGATACCACCCTCAACAACATCCCAGTGATGATTCTCTCGGCCAAGGCAAGCGTAGAAGACCAGCAGCGAGGCTTTGATGAAGGTGTTGATGCCTATATCACCAAGCCATTCTCTACCCCTTATCTGCTCGGCCGAATAGAGGCTATCCTCACCCAGCGCCGCAACATTCAGATGGATGTCATCAGAAAACTGAAGGAAACTGGCGATAAAGATGCCATAGCAGCCCTGAGAATACTGCCTGCAGCAGCTCCTCTGCCTGCTCTTAACCAGGCTGAAACTAGTGCCGAGAACGAAGCGGTTAACCCAAACAGCGAGCTGGCATTTATGGCGGCACAGATTCAAGACAGAACCATGATGCGTATCTTCAGGTTTGTTGTTGAAAATGCAGGCAACCCGGAACTCAAGATTGATGACATCTCGAACGAAATCGGTATGAGCCGAAGCGTACTATATAATAAGGTGAAAGCAACAACCGGAATGACACCGGTAGACTTCGTTCGCCATATACGTATCAAGAAGGCATGCGAGATGTTGCGCAATACAGACGATACACTGAGCAGCATCGCCTTCACAGTAGGTTTCACCGACCCTAAGTATTTCTCGAAGGTATTCAAGAAAGAAACGGGTATCGTGCCTACTGAATACCGAAACAGAACGCAGGGATAGCCCGCATCATTACAGATGAAAGCAGTCATCATTACTGATGGCTGCTTTTATCTGTATTGACAAAAAAGTAATACATATTATAGGACATATCTTCAGTTGTTGCCGGACACAGCCTTCTTCGTTATCGTACACAGCAAAACGTTCAAACAAGGAAAAAAGCAGAATAGTCATAAAATTGAGCCGTTTTGCTTTGTTTTTTGACCGAATATTGCAAAAAAGTATAAAAATGGGGGGGTATTTGATTAATTTTCCCTTTTTACTGAAAAAAAACTGAGAAAAAGTTTGGTGTTACAAGAAAATGTAGTATCTTTGCAACAAGTTCTTAGAAAAGTTAAATGATAGATTAATCGTAAACCTCTTTTTCTTTGTTTTTTGAGGAAAAAGAGGTAAAGAAAAAAAGAATGCAGGGTTTGTGAAAATCCTGCATTTTTTTATACTGTTTCATACTGATATTGTGTAGTTATATCGTCTACATATTTTATTCTTCTATATTCTATAGTCTAACCGATATCTATATACTCAGCTATATGGTATCTGTTTACCCAGATATACAATATCTATCTACATTATATATATTACGCTTATTCCTTCATCTATGATTTTGTTCGATTTTTAGAATTTTTAAAAAAACTCTTGAAGTATTCTAAGAGAAAAGTAGTATCTTTGCACTCTAGATTATATAAGTTGGGATCGGAAATATAGATAACACATACATAAAGATAAAAAAAATGAGAACTGTTTACGAATTTTCTGTTAAAGACAGAAAGGGAAAGGATGTTTCCCTTAAGGAGTATGCCAACGAAGTGCTGCTCATCGTTAACACCGCTACAAAGTGTGGTTTCACCCCTCAGTATGAGGAACTGGAGAAACTTTATGAGACCTATCATTCTCAAGGTTTCGAAATACTTGATTTTCCTTGCAACCAGTTTGGTCAGCAAGCCCCTGGTACAGATGAAAGCATTCATCAGTTCTGCAAGCTTACATACGGCACAGAGTTCCAGCGCTACAAGAAGATCAAGGTAAACGGAGACGATGCTGCCCCTCTCTTCAAATTTCTGAAAGAATGTAAGGGCTTTGCTGGTTGGGACGAGAGCCACCCTCTCTACCCTGTTCTCGACAAGATGTTGAGCGAGGCTGATCCTAACTACAAGGAGAGTGCCGATATCAAGTGGAACTTCACCAAGTTCCTCGTTAACAAGAAGGGTCAGGTTGTAGCCCGCTTCGAGCCTACCACAAGCTTCGATATCATCGCTAAGGCTATCGAAGAGTGGTTGAACTTCTAATGAAAGATAGAAGTCTCGCACTGAGAATAGAATTTCTAAATAAAAGAAAATAGAATCTCTAAATAAAAAGCCAGGTTGCTTTTCGCAGCCTGGCTTCTTTTATAATGTGATATTGTTATTTCAATATATCTCAAAGAATAATTGTCAACTGTTTGCTATATACTGTTAACTATAATTTAGTCAACCTTTGGCACATCCTTGAGGAACTGCTGGATTTCTTCATCACTCACAGAATAATCGTGCAAATCGCCATTGATAAAGCTATCGTAAGACGGCATATCGATAAGACCATGACCTGAGAGACAGAACAGGATAACCTTCTCCTTGCCCTCTTCCTTAGCCTTCAGAGCCTCACGTATAGTGGCTGCAATCGCATGACAGCTCTCTGGAGCAGGAATGATACCCTCGGTCTGAGCGAAGAGCATACCTGACTTGAATGACTCCAGCTGAGGGATATCTACACCATGCAGATAACCATCCTTCAGAAGTTGGGAGATAATCATACCAGCACCATGATAACGGAGACCACCTGCATGAATGTTGGCAGGCTTGAAATCATGACCCAGAGTAAACATTGGCAGCAATGGAGTGTAACCTGCCTCATCACCGAAATCATACTCGAACTTACCGCGAGTCAGCTTAGGACAGCTCTCCGGCTCTGCTGCTATAAACTCAGTATGGCGCTCGCCTGTGAAGTTGTGACGGAGGAATGGGAAGGCAATACCACCAAAGTTACTACCACCACCGAAACAAGCAATCACCTGATCAGGATACTCACCTGCCATCGCCATCTGCTTCTCTGCCTCTAGACCGATAATGGTCTGGTGAAGTGCCACATGATTGAGCACAGAACCCAGCGTATACTTACAGCCTGGTGTGGTTGTAGCCAGCTCAACAGCCTCACTGATGGCAGTACCGAGCGAACCAGGATGATGAGGCTCACGAGTGATAATGTTCTTACCTGCGCGTGTACTCATGGAAGGAGAACCCTCTACAGTGGCTCCAAACGTACGCATGATGCTGGAACGGTATGGTTTCTGCTGCATGGTAATCTTTACCTGATAAACTGCTGCCTCCAGGCCGTAGAGTTTTGCTGCATAAGAGAGGGCTGCACCCCACTGACCTGCACCTGTCTCTGTAGTGACATTGGTATCACCCTCCTGCTTACAGTAGTAGCACTGAGGAATGGCTGAATTGATTTTATGAGAGCCTAACGGATTGATACTCTCATTCTTGAAATAGATATGCGCCGGAGTACCGAGTGCCTCCTCAAGGGCGTAAGCACGTACAAGAGGGGTTGAACGGTAGAAGGTGTACTTCTCCAACACATCTTCCGGAATATCAATCCAAGCGTGCTCTGTATCAAGTTCCTGCTTTGAGCACTCTTTATTAAATACATGTGACAAATCATCAGCATTCATTGGCTGGTGTGTCTGAGGGTTCAACGGTGGCAATGGCTTGTTAGGCATATCTGCCTGAATGTTGTACCACTGAGTAGGAAGTTCCTGCTCGCTTAAGATGTACTTTTTCTGTCTCATATTTATATATATGTTTAAAATTGTTGTATGCCTGAACAAAGGTACAAATAAAAAAATGAAATAAAGAACTTTTTTATGTGTTTTTCCACTATTTTTTTATTTTTATGCAATAAAATAGTTCATTCTACAGGTATTATTTGTTGAATAAGTGTATTTTCAGTGTTATTTTTATAAACTTAATCAAATATTACCCCATAAAATACCAAATATTACACCCTATATTATAATGGAAAATAGTATCTTTGCAACAGAAAATTCAAAATGCGTTGTGAAACGCTTATCATCATCTTTTACTTATACAAAAAAAATAAAACATTGGAGTTCAATAGGGATATTGAGATTCCAATGTTTTTTTATACACTAAACTGAAACATATTATCATGTAAAGTTGACATATCATCATGTAACGTTGTCTGATTTATAACCTTTCAGTATAAATCAATAGTCTATTTTATTGTCTACTTCCACAATTGATAGAGGATTTTACCCATAGACTGTAGACACAGATTATTTCTTTTCATTACCTAAATCTATCTGCGATATCTGATTCAACAGATTTACAGCCTGCCCTACAGTCTTCACATCATTGATGCGAAGCATTCGCTTGTTGAATTTTTCCTTCAGAACACAATCTTGAATATGACTGGTAACGTAAGCGAGTATGCGGTTAAACATCTGACTTCTGTAGAACGGACTGTTTACATTGCTCACAAACTGCATCTGCATATAGTCCTGCTTGAGAATAATCTTCTCGCAACCTAGCTTCTTGCCTACCCTACGCAGACCTACCACATGCATCAGTTCGTCTGCTTCATGAGGCACAGGACCAAAACGGTCTATCATACGCTTGCGGTAAGCCTCTACTTCCTCATCGCTCTCCAGACGGTCCAGTTCACGATAAAGGAGCATGCGCTCACTGTCACCCGGCACATAAGTCTGAGGAAAATACATCTCCAGATCGCTCTCTATGCCACAATCGTCAACGAAATCATCACCCGTAAGCTGGGCACCTTCATCCATCTTCTCCTGATAAAGATCACAGAACTCCTCGTTCTTCAACTCTGTGACAGCCTGAGAGAGAATCTTCTGGTAGGTTTCATAACCCAGATCTTCCATAAAACCGCTCTGCTCAGAGCCCAGCAGATTACCCGCACCGCGGATATCCAGGTCCTGCATGGCGAGATTGAAGCCGCTACCCAGTTCGCTGAACGTCTCCAGAGCCTCCAGACGGCGACGCGCCTCAGGAGTAAGTGCACTCTTAGGTGGCGCCATCAGATAGCAGAAAGCCTTCTTGTTGCTTCTTCCTACGCGTCCACGCATCTGATGCAGGTCACTCAATCCGAAGTGATGAGCATCGCTCACGATAATCGTATTGGCATTCGAAATGTCGATACCGTTCTCTACAATAGTGGTAGAAAGCAGTACATCATAATCGTAATTGATAAAGCCCATGATGATTTTCTCCAAATCCTCAGGCTTCATCTGTCCGTGACCGATTGCTACCCTACAGTCTGGAATATGCTTCTCTATGAGCATCTTGAGCTCCGGAAGCTTGGATATTCTGTCGCATACGAAATAAACCTGTCCGTTTCGGCTCATCTCGAAATTGATGGCATCGCAGATAACTTCACTACTAAACGTTACCAGTTCGGTATGAATCGGATAACGGTTAGGTGGCGGAGTGCGCATGATACTCATATCCCGGGCGCCCATCAGAGAGAACTGGAGGGTTCGCGGAATCGGAGTGGCACTCATCGTGAGTGTATCGACATTTACCTTGAGCTGACGGAGTTTCTCTTTGGTAGACACACCGAACTTCTGCTCTTCATCGATGACGAGCAGTCCCAGGTCATGCCATTTCACGGTCTTTGATATCAGCTTATGCGTACCTATGAGGATATCAATCTTACCCTCTTTCAGGGCGTCAAGCACCTCTCTGGTTTCCTTCGTTGTACGGGCTCTACTGAGATAGTCTACCCTTACAGGCATGCCTTCCAAACGCTTTTTGAAAGTCTGATAGTGCTGGAAAGCCAGAACGGTAGTAGGCACCAGCACCGCAACCTGCTTGCTGTCGCACGCAGCCTTGAAGGCTGCACGAATGGCAACCTCAGTCTTGCCGAAGCCCACATCGCCACAAACCAGACGGTCCATCGGTCTGCCACTCTCCATATCCTTCTTCACCTCCTGAGTAGCCTTATTCTGGTCTGGCGTATCTTCATACAGGAAGGAAGCCTCCAGCGTATGCTGCAGATAATTGTCGGCACTGAAGGCGAATCCCTTCTCCCGTCGGCGCTGGGCATAGAGTTTGATCAGGTCGCGCGCAATGTCCTTGATTCGCTTCTTAGCTTTGTCCTTGAGTTTATCCCAGGCACCTGTACCCAGTGTAGACAGGCGAGGCGGAGTACCGGTATCGCTGCGGCGATATTTGCTGATTTTATAAAGCGAGTGGATAGAAACATCCACCTTGTCATTGTTCGTATAGACGATTCGGATCATTTCCTGATAGCTGTTGCCCGTAGGAACCCTAACCAGACCGCCAAACTTGCCGATACCGAAGTCTACATGCACGATAAAATCTCCCACTTCCATCTCCTGCAGTTCCTTCATGGTGAGTGCCATCTTGCCGGCTCTCGCTTTATCTGAGCGCAGGTTATATTTATGAAAACGGTCAAAAATCTGATGATCGGTAAAGAAACAGCACTTCTTGTCATGGTCAGTAAAGCCTTCATGAAGCGTCTTGTCTACCGGTGTAAAACGGATGGCGTAGCGCTCCAGCTCTTCGCTTTCAAAGATATCCTTCAGGCGCAGTTGCTGCTTCTGGCTATCTGCCAATATATATAAGGTGTAACCCTGGAGCAGGAAATCCTCCAGAGTTTGACAAAGTAAATTGAAATTCTTATGGAAAAGAGGCTGTGGAGCAATATTGAAAGGTATCACAGCCGAACTCTCTGACGGAGCGACCTTGCCGAACTCGATACGGAGATGAGCCGCTACTGCCTTCTTGAAATCGAGCGGAGAAACGAGGTTGAGCTCGGTCTTCATGTCATGTCTGATGCGCTCAGCCTCTACCTCAGTAGCTCCCTCCAGCTGCTCGGTAAGGCTCTGCGATGAGAAGCCTTCGGTATAGATCTGACCGATGCGGTCGCAAACGAAAGAAAGGTCTTTCGCAACGACTGGCGTACTTTCGGAGAGGAAATTGAGGAAACACTGCTTGTTGCTCTCGATATGGGCGAGTTCGGGCACGATTTCTATCTCTGTGCGCTTTGCCTGCGAGAGCTGGGTCTCAACATCAAAGGTACGGATGGTGTCAATCTCATCGCCGAAGAAGTCGATACGGAACGGATATTCGCAGCTGTAGGAATAGACATCGAGGATGCTTCCACGCACGGCAAACTGGCCCGGTTCATAAACATAATCGGTTTCTTTGAGTTCGAAATCGCGCAAGGTATGAACCACATCGGTCTGAGCAATCTGCTGGCCTACAGTCAGTTTCAGAATCCGTTCATCCAGATTCTGCTTAGCCACAACGAGTTCTGCCAGTGCATCGGGATAAGTGACTACCGGGAAATGTCCTCCCGAAGAGAGGCGCGCCAGCACCTCTGTACGTAGGATTTCGTTCGCTGCATCACGCTGCCCGTATTTCACGGCACGCCGATAGCTGGAAGGAAAGAAGAAGACCTTCTCCTGCCCCATCATCTGAGTGAGATCGTGATAAAAATAGCCTGCTTCATCGGCATCATCCAGTACGAAGAGTACCGAACGCCTCATCTTCCCCTGCAGAGAAGCAAAGAACATCGGAGC
>ULXA01030728.1_pt1 | contig 14652 bp, 9 predicted proteins | sample 1960861 | NCBI WGS metagenome assembly ULXA01 (sample SAMEA4835827, study PRJEB28245) | human gut metagenome | biome: gut microbiome; material: fecal sample | place: Denmark | collected 2008
CTCATTTTGATAATATATTTATGCACTTATCCACAGGTTTTGATAAATTCTGTGGATAATTTTATAAAAAATTTTAAGAAAGGATTTGCCTCCATGACGGATATTCAATTACAAACAACTTGGGAAGAAATATTAAAAAATCTAGAAAATTCGTTATCTACTAGAGTTTGCAACAATTGGTTAAAACCACTAAAACCTATCAAGCTCACTACAGAAATACTAGAACTAGGTGCTCCTAATGTCTTCACAAAAAATTGGGTAGAAAAATACTATCTACCTTTTTTAACAGATTCTTGTTATGAAATAACTAAAGCACATTTAGAAATATCTATAACTAATCTTGAAAGCTCTAAAAATGCAGAAACCATCTATCCAGATGAATTAAAACAACAACAATTAAAAAAACGCAATACACGCGTTAGAACGAAAAAAAAAGCAACCAATTTAGCACAATCAAACGATTTATTTCAACCAACACTAACTGAAGCAATGCAACCACCTAGTGAAATTACTGAAACACCTCTTCCTATAAATCCCGGAGATAAATCCTCACTAAATCCAAAATATACTTTTGAAAGTTTTGTCATCGGTAACTCTAATAGTTTTGCTCATGCTGCAGCACTTGCTATTGCTGAAAATCCAGCCAAAGATTACAATCCATTTTTTATGTATGGCGGTGTAGGTCTAGGAAAAACACATTTAATGCATGCAATAGGTCATAAGATTTTGCAAAAGCATCCCCAAAAAAGAGTTTTATACACAACTAGTGAAAAATTCACAAATGAATTAATTAATTCCATAAAAGATGGCACATCTGCTGCTTTTCGTCAAAAATATCGCAACATAGATGTATTACTTGTCGATGATGTTCAATTCTTAGCAAATAAAGAACGTATACAAGAGGAATTTTTCCACACATTTAACGCTTTAAAAGATGCTAACAAACAAATTATCTTGTCTAGTGACCGTCCCCCTAAAGAAATCAAACCCCTTGAAGATAGACTATGCTCTAGATTTGAAGGTGGATTACTTGCAGATGTACAGGCACCAGATTTAGAAACAAGAATTGCCATTTTAAAGAAAAAAACATTAATGGATAATTTAGATGTTCCTCTTGATGTTATGACATATATCGCTAGCCATATTGATAATAATGTTCGTGAATTAGAAGGTGCATTAACAAGAGTAGTCGCTTATGCCTCATTCAAACATTATCCTGTAACTAACGAATTAGCTATCGATGTTTTAAAAAATACGATAACAAAACACGAAACAAAAATAAAACAAGTGGATAAAATTATCAACATATCATTAATTCAAGAAACAGTCGCTAAATATTTTAAATTAACCTTAGCTGACTTAAATGGAAAAAAACGCAACCGCAGTATCGCTTTTCCTCGTCAAATAGCCATGTATCTAGCTAGAGAAATGACTGATGCCTCACTTCCTAAAATAGGCGGTAACTTCGGTGGCAGAGACCATACTACTGTTATGCATGCTCATGACAAAATAAAAAAACAATATAACGATAATCCTAAGACAGCAAGTATTATCGATGAAATCAAAGCTTTAATCACAAAGTAAAACTTATTAACAAGAGTTGTGGATAATTATGTTGATAACTTGTGTATAAACTGTGCATAACTAAGAAATACACACAAAGATGTGGATATGTGGATAATTAGTCACAAAATATCCACAAGATATCAACAGGCCTAAAGCCATATGCCATAAGCTTTCAAGCCACTTATCAACATATCCACAGATACCTACTACTAATACTACTAATATATAATATATATATAATAATAATAGAATACTAACATAGGAGTGGATAACTCATGAAAATCACCTGTGAAAAAAAAGAATTAGTACAAGCAATTCAAACAGTTTTAAAAGCTGTACCTAGTAGACCACAAATGCCAATATTATCTGGTATATATATTAAAGCTCATCAAGACTTTATTGAATTACAAGGTACTGATTATGAAATCAGCATTATTTGCAAAATAAAAGGAATAATAGAAATAGAAGGTACCATTGTATTACCAGGAAAATATTTATACGAAGTTATTCGTACATTACCTGGTGAATATGTAGAAATAAAAAATAACGAGAGCGATAATACTGTAAATATTCGTTCAAATTCAGCACAATTTAATTTATTAAATATGCAAGAAAATGAATTTCCTATTATTGAACCATTAAAAGGACAAATTAATTTTAATTTAAAAAATGATATATTCTTAAATTTTATCAAAAAAACATCCTTTGCTTGTGCAACAGATGAATCAAGACCAGTATTTACAGGCTGTTTAATGGATATAACAGATGAAAATATCGTAATGGCTGCAACAAATATGCACAGACTTGCTTTAATAAAAGAAAATATAAATTATATTTCAGATAATAATATAAAAATAATTATTCCCGCAAAAATATTAAATGAATTTGTACACATATTTAATTCTGAAATTCCTACAGATATCCAAATTTCTTGTACACATAATAAAATCAGTTTCTCTTATGAAAATATATATGTAATTTCACGTCTAATCGAAGGGCAATTCCCAGATTATAATCGCGTTATTCCTAAAGAATTTAAAACACATGTAAATATAAATAAAAATGAATTCCAATCTGCATTAGATCGTGTATCTTTAATATCACGTTCGGGGGATTATAATATTATTCATTTTGAATTTGTGGATAATATTGTAAGAATCTCTTCTGATAATCCTAATATTGGTAAAGCAGAAGAAACAATAAATGTAGATATTGAAGGACCTGGTATAAATATTTCCTTTAATGCAAAATATATTATCGATGTATTAAAAGCCATTGATGCTGAGAACTTTGTATTTTCTTTTAATCAGCCATTAACAACAGCTTCTATCACACAAGAAGATAATAAAAACTTTGTTTATGTTGTCACTCCTGTACGTACAAAAACAATGTAATAATCATGAAAATAGAATTATTAACATTATATAATTATAGAAATTATATAGATTTGAATTTAAAATTATCCCCTAATATAAATATTTTTACAGGATTTAATGCACAGGGAAAAACAAATATTATTGAAGCTATACATTTTTCTTCTTTAGGTATATCACATCGAACTCGCAATGAGGGGGATTTAATATTATGGGGAAAAAATGAAGCTAATATAAATATTAAATTTTCCAAAATGGATATTAATTCTATATTAAAAATAAAAATAAAAAAAAATACTAGAAAAGAATTAAATTTTAATGGAGAAATTATTAAACAAAAGGATTTACCAGGATTATTAACGATGATATTGTTTTCTCCTGAAGATTTAATGCTTATAAAAGGTTCACCCCTTATGCGAAGAAGATTTATTGATATAGAATTATCCCAGATAAGTAAAATCTATTACAATGAATTAGTGCAATATAATAGATTATTATTACAACGAAATAATTTATTAAAAAAAATTCGTGAAAATAAAAATTTAATAACTATGTTAGATACATGGGATGAACAAATAGCAAAAAAAGCTTCTTTTATTGTTGATAAGAGAATTAGGGGGATAAATGATTTATCAAAATTAGCCCAAAAAACACATTATCAGATATCTCAAGATACAGAGATATTAAATATAAAATATAATATTTATAATCAAGGTAATGGAGTATTAAATAATTTTGATGATTTATTTAGTTTTTATAAAAATATATTAAAAAAACATCGGGATAATGATATATATAGGGGGAGCACTAGTGTCGGACCACACAGAGATGATATTGATTTTAGTATAAATAGTATTTCATTAAAATCATTTGGTTCTCAAGGTCAGCAACGCAGTGCAATTTTATCCTTGAAGTTAGCAGAGCTAGAATTTTTAAAAGCTGAAACAGGGGAGTATCCTGTATTATTATTAGATGATGTGATGAGTGAATTGGATACAAATAGAAGAGAAAAATTATTATCTATATTGCAGGATAATAATGTGCAAACATTGATTACAGCAACGGATAAAAGTTTATTTAATATCCACCCCAAAAATAAGTTTTTCAAAGTGGATAAAGGAATTGTTAGTGAATAAATGAGAAAGGCATATAATATTTATTATATGAATTAATAGTATGAAACGAGCATATTCAAATAATTTATTCGAAACAGGAAATACTATAATTCCTAAGACTATGAAAAATCTAGGTTTATTAAATGAATATAAAAAAAATCAAATTTTTTATACTTGGGGGGATATAGTAGGAAAAGAGATTGGAAAACATATAATTCCTCAAGAAATAAAATTTGGTGTATTATATGTTTATGCAAATTCATCAGTATGGGCAAATAATTTTCAATATTTAAAGATGGAAATTATTGAAAAAATAAATGAATTTTTAGGATATAAATTTGTAAAAGATATACAATTTACGAGATTAAAAAAGAAAAAAAATGAAAATTATTCAGCAATTTTAGAACGAAAAGTTGATTTGGGAAAATATGTAAAAAGAGTACCTATAACTGATGAAGAATTAATATTAGCAGAACAAAAGGTAAAATATATACAAGATGAGGATTTAAAACAAAAAATAAAAAATGTATATTTAAAAAATCTGCAGTTAATAAAATTGAAAAAAAATTATGGGTGGATAAATTGCACAAAATGTGGAAGATTGACACCTAAAGAAAAACCAATTTGTTTTAATTGTTTGCGTGAAATAAAAGAAGAAAAAGAAGAAGCTATTATTGAAATATTTGAAGAAATGCCATGGGCAACATATCAAGATATATCACAATATGTGGATTGTACTATGGATATGGTGAAAAAACAGCGTGAAAAATTAGTTCAAACAATAGCGAGTAAATTATCCCCAGATGATTTTAAAAGTATAGAAGCTATGAAATTAGTAATGCTGTATAAATCAATTTCTCCAGATAAATTAAATGAATGTATAATAAAAGATACGTTAAATAAATTGCGTTTTGATATGGCTTTTTGGGACAATAATAAAAAGAGAAAATAAAAAAATGTGTATATCTTTGATAAAGATATACACATTTTTTAGTTTATCCACAAATATATACACTATCTTGTGGATAAACATCTATTTTTATCTTTTAATTGTGATTAATCAATAAATTTTTTAAATTTATCCACAGATGTATTCACAATTAATGTGGATGGAAAATTCATTTCTGCTAAGATTTGATGTACGTATTCATGATTACCAACATCATTAGCAATATGGGCATCACTGTCGATAATTAAATTAGTCTCGTATTGTGCACAATACTTTAACATTAATTTCATATTTTCACGGGAATTTAGTCGTTCACCTTTAGGACTTACGGAACTATTATTTAATTCTAAAAGAACATTATATTCTTTTGCAGCAAGAGCTAATTTTTCATAATCTACAGGATAATAACCGTTATCTGGATGACCGATAATTTTTATTTTAGGATGTTTCATGGCTTCTATAATAGTGAATGTATTTTCTTCTTGATTGCCAGGTTTGATGCAAATATCATGCAAACTAGCAATACCATAATCTATTTTACTAAAGCCTTTTTCAGATAAGTCCATTGTACCTTTATAATCTATAATGTTAATTTCAGCACCCATACGAATTAATAAATCATCTTGTTGTCTAGGTATAACTTTGAAATTATAAAAATAAATTTCTGAACAAGTTCCAGGCATATTAGTTGTATGTTCTGTAATACCAAGTAATTTTAAACCTTTGGCTTTGGCACTGTTGATCATTTCTTGAAGTGTGCTATATGCATGTCCACTAGCAATCGTATGAGTGTGTGCATCTAAAATATCAATCATAAAAAATGCCTTCTTTCTTTGATAATATAATTTTATTTTGGAATATCTTGTAGAGCCTGTCAATAAATACTTTTGATTAAAAATATTGTATACATATATACATATATTTTTTCGTTGATATTTTGTTTTATTATGATATAATAATTCTAGTTATGTAATTTGAGTATAAAATTAATAACTAAAAGTTATAGATTTTATTAAAGATGAGCCGATTGCTATAACATTTTAAAATTTACTGAATAAGGCTCTTTTATAATAGTAATTAGTATAAAAATAACCAATGAATTGATAAGATTGGCTTATAGGAGGTCATAATAGATGTTTAAAAGAGTCTTAATTGCTAATCGTGGTGAAATAGCAGTACGTATTATACGTGCTTGTCAAGAAATGGGAATAGAAACTGTAGCTGTATACTCTGATGAAGATGTAGATGCAATGCATGTAAGATTAGCAGATTATAGTTATAATATTGGTCCTGCTGATGCTAGTGAAAGTTATCTAAATAAAGACGCTTTGATGGAAGCTGCTGAAAGAACTGAAGCTGATGCTGTTCATCCAGGTTATGGCTTTTTATCAGAAGATGCGGATTTTGCTGAAATGGTAACAAAAGCTGGTATGACTTGGATTGGACCATGGGCAGATACTATCCGTAAAGTAGGCGATAAAGATATAGCTAGAGCGGCTATGGTGCCATCAGGAATTCCAATGTCAAAAGGTAGTACACCGCTTGAAAGTAATGAAGATGCTATTGAAAAAGCAAGAGATGTTGGATATCCTATTATTTTAAAACCTGTTGCTGGTGGTGGCGGTAAAGGTATGCTCATTGCCAACAACGAAGAAGATTTGAAAAATATCTTGAATATCATAGACATTCATAAAGTAAAATATTATTTTGAACATTATATTGAACATTCTCGTCATATTGAAGTACAGATTGTGGCTGATAATTATGGTCATGTTATTCATTTAGGTGAACGTGAATGTTCTCTTCAACGTCGTAATCAAAAATTATTGGAAGAATCACCTTCTATAGCATTGACTCCTGACCGTCGTGCGGAAGTTGGTGCATTAGCTATTAAAGCAGCTAAAAGTGTTCACTATAATAATATCGGTACAGTAGAATTTTTACTTGATTTGAAAACAAATCAATTTAATTTCATGGAAATAAATCCACGTGTTCAAGTTGAACATGGCATAACAGAAGCTGTTACAGGTATTGATCTTGTGCGTACACAAATCCGTATTGCAGCTGGTGAAGCTTTAGAATTGCAACAAGAAGATGTTAAATTTACAGGTCATGCTATAGAATGTCGTATCAACGCAGAAGATCCAGATAATAACTTCATGCCATCTCCAGGTAAAGTTGATTTCTTCTTAGAACCAGGTGGTCCTCGCGTTCGTGTAGATAGTGGTGTTTGTGCTGGTCTTTCAATCTCACCATATTATGATTCTTTAATTGCTAAAATTATTGTACATGGTCGTACACGTGGTGATGCTATTAAAATCATGCGTCGTGCATTAAATGAATTCCAAGTTCGTGGTATCAAAACAACTATTCCACTTCATCAACGTATTTTGAAGAATGAATATTTCTGTACAGGTGATATTGATACAAGATTTATCAGAAATCATTTCTCTAAATATGTTCAACCAATGACACCTGCACAGTTAAAAGCTTCGAAAAAAGCGAAGACAGAACAAGAAATTATCAATGCTATAAATGCAAGTATGTATTATGCTTGATTTATAAAATATATAGTAATATACCTGCCCCTGATAACGAGTATAAGTTATCAGGGGTTTTTTTATTGACAAAATAAATAGAAATGATAAATAATGAATTAATTCAATTTATATAAAGAAAGGCAAAGGTGGAGATAATGAGTAACTCTCGTATAAGAATTATCAAGGAACCGGAAGAGAGAAAACAAGAAATTATAGAAGCAGCATTACATTTATTTTCCCAAAAGGGTTATGAACATACAACGATACAAGATATTGCTAAATATTTAAATATATCCCAAGGATTATGTTATCGTTATTTTAAATCTAAAACAGAAATTTTTACGGCAACTGCTGAATTTTATGCACAGCAGGTTTTACAGCAGATAAGACAGCCTTTTCCTGATAATATGAAAGCGATTGATAAATTTAATATTACAATAAAGAGATTGTTTCAATATATTATAAAACACGGTGAATTTGAAGCTAATAGTGAAGTCAGTGCTTTGCGTGCGGATAGGCTAGATAGCATATCTAGACAGATAATAGAAGTGATTATACCTATTATTGAGCAAGGTAATAAAGAAGAGGTTTTTAACTGTAGAGATGTGGAAATGACAACTAAGATTTTTATCTTTGGTTTAGTGCATACATTTCATGAGGAAATGCCAAAGCAAAATATAAAGGAATATATAAAATCTTTTTTAGATTATTTAAAGGTAAATTTAATATTGATTTTAAATATAAAAAAACCAGAGCTATTAGGCAAAGGTTGGGAGAAAATATTATAAATTTTAGGGACTAAGTGTAGGGATAAATATACACTTAGTTTTTTTATTTGACGCTATAATATATTTGTAGTAATATTTTAATGAATGAATTTATTCATTAATGATGAAGAATTTGTTATTATATTGAGATTTTTCTGATATTATATAAGTGATAAATAAAGATAAAAGGAGGGAATTATAATGAAAAAGATAATTTGTGTATTATGTCTGATATTATCTTTATATTTATGCACAGGCTGTGGAAAAAATGAACAAACTGTGGATAATACTGTTTATGTAAAAACACAGACCATTGATTATGGTACAAATAACAGTGAAGATAATTATGCAGGTGTAGTAAAAGGTCGTTATGAAACTAATTTAGCTTTTCAAGTTAGTGGAAAAATATTATCTAGAAATATAAATCTAGGAGATAGAGTATCAGCAGGAGATGTCTTAATGGTAATTGATGACAAAGATATTAGGCAAAGTGTAAATGCTTATGATGCTCAAGTAGAAGCTGCTAAATCACAATTGAATTTAGCACAATCAAATCTTGCTAGATATGAGCAATTATATGCAGCTAATGCAGTCAGTGCTCAATCCTTAGATCAATATCAAAATGCGTATGATAGTGCTTTATCAGCGTATAATCAGGCAGTAGCTCAAGCTACACAAGGATATAATTCCTTGGGTTATACACAATTAGTTGCAGATGCAAATGGTGTTATTTCTAGTGTAAGTGGAGAAGTAGGTCAAGTTGTCAGTGCTGGTCAGACTGTGGCTGTGCTTATTCAGGACGGAGAAAGAGAAATTGAAATATCTATTCCTGAAAATAAAATTCAAGATATTAGTATAGGTCAAAATGCTATTGTTGATTTTTGGGCATTAAAAGATACTACTGTTCAAGGTGTAGTTAGAGAAATTTCACCAATAGCTGACGCTGTAGCTAAGACTTATAAGGTTAGGATAAGTTTAATAAATCCACCACAGGATATTCAATTAGGTATGACAGCTAATGTAATATTTGAAAATGCTAATACAGGAAATACAAATATTACTTTACCTTTGACTGCTTTATATCAAGTAGAAAATAAACCACAAGTTTGGGTGGTAAATGGAGATTCAAATGTTGAATTGAAAGATATACAAGTAGTATCTTTGGGAAAAAATGATGTAGTAGTTACTGGTCTTAATAAAGGCGATGTAGTAGTAACGGCAGGTGTGCATAAACTATATGAAGGGCAACCGGTGAAATTAGCGGATGGTGATACGTTATGAGAAACTTGACAGAAGTATCATTAAAAAATAAAAATTTAGTCTGGTATTTCATTGTTGTAATTTTTTTAACAGGAATTTTCTCTTATCAGAAACTAGGAAGAATGGAAGATCCTTCTTTTACTATTAGAGAAATGGTAGTATCTGTGGCTTGGCCAGGTGCGACAGCTTCACAAATGGAAGAACAAGTTACAGATAAGATCGAGAAAAAATTACAAGATACACCAGGACTTGATTATGTAAAGAGCTTTTCACGTTCAGGTGAAGCTGTTATTTATGTAAATCTACGAGATGATATAGATAGTGATAAGATAAGACCTACATGGCTTGAAGTCCGCAATATGGTTGATGACATCAAGAAGGATTTGCCAGAAGGTGTTTATGGTCCGTATTATAATGATAGATTTGATGATGTATATGGTTCAATTTATGCTATCACAGGTGATGGTTATTCTTATGAAGAAATGCGTGAAAAGGCAGAGAAAATTCGTCGTATCTTATTGACTATAGATAGTGTTAGTAAGGTAGAACTTGTGGGTGAACAGCCAGAAAAAATATATATAGAAGCTTCACAAGATAAACTTTCAGAATTGGGAATTAGTCCTCAAGATATCATGCAGGCAGTGCAGACACAACAGCAGATGACACCAGCTGGCATGATTGAAACGCAATCAGATAATGTTTATTTACGTCTAAGTGGTCAATTTGCAGATGTGGATATGCTTAAAGAGATGCCAATCAATGCAGGCGGAAAGATTTTACGATTAGCAGATATTGCTACTGTAGAGCGTAGATATACAGAACCAGCTGAGCCAAAGATGTTTTATAATGGACAGCCAGCTATTGGTCTTGCTGTTTCCATGGAAGCTGGAGGTAATATTTTAACCTTAGGTGAAAATTTGCAAAAAACTATTACAGAAGTGCAAAAATATTTACCTACAGGATTGGAAATAAATCAAGTATCTGATCAGCCACAAGTAGTAAAAGATTCAATAGATGAGTTCGTAGGTTCCCTGCGAGAAGCGATTATCATTGTCTTGGCAGTTAGCTTTTTGAGCTTAGGCCTTAGAACAGGCATGGTAGTTGCAGGTTGTATACCACTTGTTATTTTAGGTGTATTTGTGGCCATGGAAGCTTTGGGCATAGATTTGCATAAGGTTTCTTTGGGAGCGTTGATTATTTCCTTAGGTTTATTAGTTGATGATGCTATTATTGCTGTAGAAATGATGAGCGTAAAACTTGAAGAAGGATTAGATAGATTTAGTGCAGCTTGTTATGCTTATAGAGCAACAGCAATGCCTATGCTCAGTGGTACACTAATCACTTGTGCAGGTTTTATACCTGTAGCTTTTGCAGATGGATTAGCCTCTGAATTTTGCAGTGCGTTATTTCCAGTCATTGCTATAGCCTTGATTTTATCGTGGATTGTATCTGTAATGGTAGCACCATTATATGGTTATAAGATAATAAAAGTAAAAGTAAAAAAAGATGATAAAGGAAATATAGATCCATATCAAAGTAAATTTTATACATTTTTTAGAAAGATATTATGTTATTGTTTAACACATAAGAAAATAATATTATCCAGTACAGTAATTGTATTTGCTATATCTATTTATTGTATGAAATTCATCAGTCAAGAGTTTTTCCCACCATCTCAAAGACCTGAACTTGTAGTTGAACTTACCTTGCCTGAAGGCTCGTCGATAAAAGCAACTGAAGAACAAGCTCAAAGATTAGCTGATGTATTAAATGCAGAACAAGATAAAATAGATAATTTTGCTTATTATACAGGTCAAGGTTCTCCTCGTTTTGTATTGACTTTTGATCCAGTATTACCAAAAGATAATTATGCTCAATTTGTAATAACAGCAAAAGATGTAGAAGCTAGAGAATATTTAAATCAAAAACTATTTAAAGTTTTAAATGAAGATTTTCCAGCAGTGCAATCTAATATTAAATTTTTACAAATGGGGCCACCTGCTGATTATCCTGTAATGATTAGAGTTTCTGGATATGATGTGGATAAGGTAAAAAATATAGCTAATGAAGTGGCTATGAAAATGCGTCAAGATAGTAATATTTACAATATAAATTTTGATTGGCAAGAAAAAGCAAAGACTCTTCATTTGGAATTAGACCAAGATAAATTGAGAGCTATGGGAATATCCAGTCAAATGGTAGCACAAACTTTATATACAGAGCTTACAGGGGCAACAGCTGCTCAATTTTATCAAGGTGATAGAACCATTGATATTGTAATGCGTTTAGATGATAAAGATAGAGATAATCTAGAAAATGTGCGTAATTTACCGATTTATTTAGGGCAATATGGATATGTTCCGCTTGAACAGATTGCTAAAATCAGTTATCGTGCTGAAGACGGTGTTATTTGGCGTCGTGATTTGAAGCCTACAATTACAGTTCGAGGTAGTATCTATCAAGGAACAGCCAATGATGCAACTGAAAAAATATATAATCAATTAGCTGATTTACAAAAAGATTTGCCGTTTGGGTATAGTATTGAACCTGATGGGGCTATGTCAGATAGTCAAACAGCTATGGAACATTTAATAAAACCTATTCCTGTTATGGTTATGGCTATTATTACTATATTGATGTTCCAATTGAGAAGTGTACAGTTGATGATAATGACTGTACTTACAGCTCCACTTGGATTAATTGGTGTTAGCTTTGGTATGTTAATATTTGATAAACCGATTGGTTTTGTGGCAGTGTTGGGAATATTAGCTTTATTTGGTATGATTATCCGCAATTCGATTATCTTGATCGACCAGATAAAGAAACATATGCTTGATGGTGAAAAACCTTGGAATGCGATCATTGATTCTGCTGTATTGCGTTTCCGCCCGATAATGCTCACAGCAGCAGCGGCAATACTTGGAATGATGCCACTTGTGCCAAGTACGCTTTGGGGTTCTATGGCAATTGCTATATCTTGTGGATTAGTTGTTGCTACGATTTTAACTTTGCTCATTTTGCCAACAATGTATGCGGCATGGTTTAAAATCACACCGGATAGTGAAAATAAATTAAAAGTAGAAGAAAAATAAAATGTTTCACGTGAAACAAAAAAGTTCTAGTAAGAAAAATCTTACTAGAACTTTTTATTTTAATTAGCATATTTTTTATGGTGAATTTTTCTAATTGGTGGTTTGAGGTACATAGTAGCACTTGTTAAAAACATCAATGCACCAGCAAAGATAAATACAAATTTTAGACCGATAAATGTACCAATAAGACCTCCGACGAGTGGGCCTATTGTTGAGCCTACTTGTTGAGCGGAGAACATCAGACCAAATATACGACCGCGTTGTTCAGGGGGACTTTTCTTGACGAGAATGGAGTTTATAGAAGGATAAACTCCAGCATAGAAAAGACCACACATAAATTGTAAAACAGCAAATGGGATTAAAGTATCAGGAATTGATTGCAAGATTAAAATTATACCTGAAACAGCAAGCGTTATACACATAGTACGGAAAAATCCATGGGCTTGACCATATTTACCCCATAATGGCGATGATATAGCACCGGCAAAACCGCCAAGAGAAAAGACAATACCAGATAACATGACTACATTTTCCATACTGTGATTTAATTCAGCAACATAAATTGTTAAGATTGGCTGTAAGATTAAAATTGCCATTTGAATTACAACGGCACATTCTAAGAGACGGCGTATCATAGGTATTTTTAATAGATTTACCTGCTCAGCTTTTTGAGCAATGAGTATTTGTTCAGGTGTTTTTTCTTCACGTGGTGGTTCTTTAATGAAGATGAATGTAATTATTGTAATAATACCAAGAGCGGCCGCAGCAATGAAAAAGGATATACGCATACCAAAGATACTAGCGAGAACTCCACCTAATAATGGACCAATAACACCACCAGCAGTCAAAGCCCCTTGCATCACGCCCATACAAAATCCAAGTTTTTGTTTTGGTGCATAAGCAGACATGATAGCAAGTTCAGCAGGCCAAAGACCAGCGGCAAATCCTTGAAATGCACGAGCAAGCATTAATTGAAATGGAGAGCTGACGATACCGCAAAGAAAATAAGCGATAGCAAGTCCGGCACCGGAGCGTATAGCCATTAATTTACGTCCTTTTTTATCGGATAATTTGCCCCAAATAGGCCCCATAACGGCACTTACAACAAAAGAAATGGAAAAAACTACACCTGACCACATATTAGCATGGTCTGCTGGAACACCTAGTTCTTGAATTAGATACATAGGTAAAAATGGGATAAGCATAGTATAGCTGGCTGACATTAACACGACATTGCATGTTAATATGGACAAAATAGCTTTCCAACTCAATCAAATCATTCCTTTCATAATTGTTTCGTAGTTTATTAATTATTTTTATAAAAATATAATTAAATATCTAAGATGATTATACATCAAACATTATAAATTAAAAAGCTACTATGGACTAAAAATATTCTTTGGGCTACAATTATTATAGATTAATAAATAAGGACGTGATATTGTGTATAAATTAGCACCATCATTATTAGCAGCTGATTTTGGCATTATTAAAGAGCAATTGGCAAAATTAGATGAAGCCAAAGTACCATATCTTCATTTAGATATTATGGACGGAGTATTTGTTCCTAACTTATCTTTTGGTCTTGCTGTTGTTGAATCTATTCGTAAATATACAAAAATGGTTTTTGATGTACATTTAATGATTATAGAACCTGAACGTTATGTGGAACATTTTGCTAAAGCTGGAGCAGATATTTTTTGTTTCCATATCGAGGCAACAAAAGATGCTAAAGCTACTATTGCTAAAATAAAAGAACATGGCATGAAAGCAGCTATCGCTTTGAAACCTGCTACGCCAATAAGTGCAATAAAAGATTTACTATCTGAATTAGATATGGTTTTAGTAATGACTGTGGAACCTGGATTTGGTGGTCAAAAATTCATGGAAGATCAGATGGAAAAAGTAAAAGAATTGGTAAAGCTTCGTAAAGAAAATAATTATAATTATGATATTGAAGTTGATGGAGGCATAAATCCAGAAACTATAA
>ULXA01034048.1_pt1 | contig 14456 bp, 20 predicted proteins | sample 1960861 | NCBI WGS metagenome assembly ULXA01 (sample SAMEA4835827, study PRJEB28245) | human gut metagenome | biome: gut microbiome; material: fecal sample | place: Denmark | collected 2008
ACCACTGCGGCTACGACGCCATCCAGAAACATTCGACCGTCGAGCACGACTACCTGACCAACGGTTTCTGGGCCATGTCGCGGGCCGAGGAGCTGCCCAACGAAAAACTCTGGGTCCGCTTCCTCGTCCGCATGGAGGAGGTGACCGACCGGATCGCCGCGGGCGAGACGGCCGCGCAGATCGTCGAAAAGGCCAAGGCCGAAGGCACGGGCTACAAAGCCTCGGTCGAACAGATGTACTACGGCAACCAGCAGTTCCTGTTCGTCTACGAGCAGTTCGACGACGTGCGCCTGGTGGCTGCGCCGCCCTCGTCGATCGGCAAGTTCGGCGGCGACACCGACAACTGGATCTGGCCCCGCCACACGGGCGATTTCTCGATGTTCCGCGTCTACGCTTCGAAGGACAACCGTCCGGCGGCCTACTCGCCCCAGAACGTCCCCTACCGTCCGAAAAAACACTTCAGCATATCCACGAAAGGGGTTAAAGAGGGCGATTTCACGATGATCTACGGTTTCCCGGGCAACACGCAGGAGTACATCCTCTCCGACGCCGTGGCCTACATCGCCGAGCGTTCCGACCCGGCCAAGATCGCCATCCGCACGGGCCGTCTCGACATCATCACCAAAGCACAGGAGTCCGACCCCGCGCTGCGCATCCACTACGCCGCCAAGCACGCCTCGATCGCCAACGCCTGGAAAAAATGGCAGGGCGAAGCGCTGGGCATCGACCGCCGCGGAACCGTCGCAGCGAAATTCGATTACGAGACGCAGTTCGGACTGTGGTCCGTGGGACGTCCCGAATACGCCGGCGTAGTGATGGGCCTGCGCGTCGAATACGACCGGATCATGGACGCCTATTTCGCTTACGAAATCACGCGCGAAACGCTCTCGACGCTGCCGGCAGCCTACACCCCCGAAGAACGGGCCGAAGAGTGCTTCGCCCGGCGCAAGTCCGCCGAACAGGCGCTCTGGCGCCATGCGTTCCGCGAATACGGCCGTTGCCCGAAGGTTTACCGCACGCCCTCCTACGCCGAAGGCATGGCCCGTTACAAATCGCCGGAAGCCTACGCCGACGCCCTTTTCGAGGCCGTATGGGAAGGCTCCGACAGCGTGGCCATGCAACCCGCAGTCAGACTGCGCGAGGAGACCAAACGCATGCTCGACCACATCTCGTGGATGCTGGGAACCAAGTCGCTGCGCAACCTCAACAGCAAAATCCTCAACGAACTTTATACTACTTATATAAAGGGTCTGCGCGAATGGGACCGCGAGCGGGCCTTCTATCCCGACGCCAACCTGACGCTCCGCGTGGCCTACGGCTCCGTGGCCGGATACGAGTACGCCGACGGCGAATACCACAAACCGCAGACGACGCTCGACGGCATCATCGCCAAGGACAATCCCGAAATTTACGACTACGACATTCCGCAGTCGCTGCGCGACCTCTACGCTTCGAAGAACTACGGCCGCTGGGGCACGGTGATCGACGGCCGCAGGACCGTGCCGGTCTGCTTCCTGGCGACGAACCACACCACGGGCGGCAATTCGGGATCGCCGGTGCTGAACGCCGGGGGCGAACTCATCGGCATCAATTTCGACCGCACGTGGCGTTCGACGATGAGCGACATCGCCTTCGACCCTGCGATCTGCCGCAACATCGCCGTGGACATCCGCTACGTGCTGTTCGTCGTGGACCGTGTCGGCGGAGCGGGCTACCTGCTCAAGGAGATGACGCTCAAATAAAGCATTCCGGGACCGCCGCAGAACGACCCGGGCGGTCCCCATGCAAATTTTGTCGTTTTTTCCGCAAAAATTTTGCGATTCGCAAAATAGTGCCTATATTTGCACTCCCGAAAGTTGATTCGGGAGAGCAATGCCCAGGTGGTGAAATTGGTAGACACGCTACTTTGAGGGGGTAGTGAACAATTACGTTCGTGCAAGTTCGAGTCTTGTCCTGGGCACACAGGAATAAAATCGCAGCTGATTATCAATCGGTTGCGATTTTTCATTTACATTTTGCACCACATTTGCACCACTCATAATATTAACATCAGGTTCCACACACACCGGTAACCAACGGAAATTTCCGTCCGTCGATTCTGTTCGACTGGGTAACTTTGTGATTCTGAACGTCAGCGCAAAATTGCGTTGACGTAGTTTTATACCTCCCCGTAACCACCCCGTTTTACCCTTGGCGTAACCTTGACGTATTTCCGTTTTACGCTTGTTTTACGCTTGTTTTACCTTGGGACAACCTTTGGGTGTTTTGGCAAAAGGCCAGCAGGGCCAGCAACAGCAAACCCAGCCGCCCGGATTGACGGCTGGGGCAAGTAGTGGTATAACGAAGCCTTAATGCTCGGTTGTTATTTTCTCGTGCTCCTCGGCCAACTGCCGTAGCTCGGTATTAAAATCGGCGTTGATCCTCACACGCTCTTTAAGTTGGAACAATATTTCTTTTACCTGCGGGTCCTCCGGTTTTACATCTCCGCTTTCCAATTTGGCGACAAGCTCTTCCCCTCGGCGTATTACTGCTGCTGTTTCCGCCGCCATCTTATCGCCCCGTCGTAAAATTTGATCTATATTCATAACGCAATAGTTGTTTATCGGGTGAGTTTCATTAACAATCCTTTCGGCTTATGGGTGGGCTTGCTCGGCGATACCTGCGCCCCTCGAATGTGTTTTTGCTTCGGGTGATTTCGAGAATCACCCGATCGCCGTCGAGAACCAGCATCCCGTGCCGGCGTGAATCGCCGCCTTTGGTTCGGTGCTCTACCTCGCATTCGGTTCGGATGCGGACACAGCGGAAGCCTGCGGCCTCGAAAGCCGATCCGATCAGCGACAGGTCGCTGCGCTTGGATACATATACTTGCTTTTTCATAGTGTCAGTTGTTGAAGTCATAGTGTTTGTTCGTCGAAGGGTCGAACGTCGAAAATTCGCCGTCCCTTTCCCATTCCCGGACGGTATAGCGCCCCTTCGGAAGATACCCCGCCCGGCGGACGGCCTCGGCCTCGGTAGGGAATGTCCCCAACCGATAGCCGCCGTATGTCAGTTCGTAGATCATAGTTCGGTATTGTTGGACAACGTACATAAATTTTCCGTCATGGACATCACCGCCAACTTCATTACCTCGTCTTGCGCTTTGCCTAATGCGCTGTCAAATTCACTGTTCACCTCATTGACCGCCGAGCCGCCGTAATCCATTTCGGTAACTTCCGCCGCCTCGCCGCAGAGGTCCGATAATTTGATATAGATAGCCAGGTATCCGGCGGTCATCGGACTTAATTTTACGTTTTTCAAATCTTCGATAGTCATGATTTTATAGTTTTAATTGGTTAGTTCAACATCAATTGCAAGGCATCGGCGATCTCCGGACACTCCCGGCCCGACTGGTCCCATACGGCGGGGACTTCTGTAAATTCGCTCAGCTCGTCGTTGCACAACCGGGCCGAATAGTCAACGAATACCGTGTACCCCTTGTGGGTAATTTCGAAACCTTCGCTTACACCGTCGCAGTTGAAGGTGATGTAATCGGCCGCCTTGCGGGCCATTGTCCGAATGTCGGACCGGGTTAATTGTTCGTTCATATCGTTGCCGTTAGTCTCCGTAATAAGTTCTGCTGTCTCCGTAGTAGTCGGCCGGGATTATCAGCGGGAGCGGATCGAGGGCGGCGGCTTTCGGCTCCTCCATCGGGCGGTTCTCGATTATCGCCGTCATCACCGCCATTTTCTCGTTGCGCCAAGCCTTGCGCAGGCAGGTCGAAAAGGTCATCGAAGCGTTGGCACGTTTCAGATACCAGGCGTTGCGCATGATCTTCGATTTGTTGTAGGTTGCTTTCATGGTTATATTAATTAGGTTTATCTTATTTATCACAATGCAAAATTAGATATTTCTAACATAGCAACCAAATATTTCATCAAAAAAATATCCGTCAAACCTAATTTTATCGCAAATTATTTCGCATAAACCTAATTTTATATATATTTGCATTATAAACAACTCGCAAAACTCTATTTAGATATGGCTAATTTGAGAATTAAAGAGGCAATAAAGGCTCACGGTCTTAGCGTCGAACAAGTGGCAAAACGTATGGGCATACTCCCGTCCGCTTTAAGTCAATCAATCAACGGGAATCCCACCGTTGAAAAACTTGAAAAGATTGCGGCTGCCATTGGTTGTACTCCATCGGAATTGCTTGCGAATCCGACAAACACAATCACCTGCCCGCATTGCGGCAAACTTATCAAAGTGGAAAAGGGAGAATAGTAACGGAGACGCCGGCGCATTACATATATTTCTATCCGGGGTCACAAAGTCACACCCCTATATAAGGGGTTGTGACTGTGACCCAAGGTATATAGACAGAAAACTATGGAACTACAACCCATCCAAAGCAAGATATACGAAATACGAGGCCAGCGGGTAATGCTGGATTTCGATTTGGCGGAACTCTACCAAGTGGAGACAAAACGACTGAAAGAGGCCGTAAGACGCAATATTGAGCGTTTCGAGGGCGACGATTTTATGTTTGAGCTCTCCGAAAAAGAATATGAAATTTTGAGGACGCAAATTGCGACCTCAAGTCTAACATCACAAAATGCGTCCTCAAATTGGGGTGGTCGTCGCTATATGCCATTTGCTTTTACAGAAATGGGTGTCGCAATGCTTTCGAGCGTCCTGCGTAGCGAAACGGCCATACGGGTAAATAGGGCCATTATGCGGGCTTTTGTGGCAATGCGCAACTACATCACCACCACAACCCAAATCACGGCAGAATTGGCCGAAATCCGGGCAAAACTGGCATTACTGGAACGAGCTGATGCAGACAATGCCGAAGCGGTCAGCGATCTGTCGGAGGATATGCGCAAGGAACTCGATAACATCTACCAAGCCATCGCAGCATTGTCGATCAAAGTGCCGCAAGCTCGCAAGCCCTCCCAGCCGATAGGATTCAAGCCGACAACAAAGAAATAGCCGATTTGGCGGCTTTTGTCCTTTGGGCGACAAGTTCTCCATTCGCCGGGAGATCGTCGAAATTTCAGCATCCCAAAGCGCAAATAACAGACAAATGCGCCCGATAAAAGATAAAGAGAGCCGAGAATTGTCCCGGCTCTCGTCATTTCGTCGTTATTCGGTAGCGTGCATCATCACATGCAGCATGCCCCGTCATTCCTTTACTGCTACTGTCATTTTGCCGATAGACTGGATGATTTTGGCAGCTTCGGGGTCGAGGACCACGGAAATAGGCTGTGTTGCGGCCGTTATCTCCTTGCCGTTGGTCGTCACATCCTGGCGGTCGGCAAGATGAAGGACACGGGCAACGATTCCCGAATCGTACTGCCCGCACAATGCCCCCTCCAATTGGTCTGCTTCGATTGCCTCACGCACATACATAAGGATGTCAGAAAACTCCTCCCTTGACTCATATTCATAGAAATTCTGCCTGCTAAACCCTGCAAATCGGCAGAATCCCACCAATGTCAGGGGACGTTGTGTTGAAACGGGAATTATTTTCCCTGCTGAAACCTTGTTGATGTAAACCGGATTCTCTTTTGCCCATTCGACGTATTCCTCAAACTTGGCTTCAAGGGCTTCGGGGGTATATGCACGAGGGCGGCCCACTTTGCGGGCTGTTCCCGTACGCTTTATTTCATTCTTCATATAGATTAATGGTTAATAAATTAGGCCGACTTTGCTTTCTGGGAGACCGCCACCTGTCGGCGTACGGCATCGTTCTCCCGAATTCCCAGAATGACAGGATTGTAATTAATTTTCTCGGTTCCCGTGTTTTCGGGAGCGGAGATAGACAGATACAGATCGCCGTCCTCCTCGTACAGATCGACATAAAGACGGGAATCGTAATCGACGATATAGGGCGTTCCGTTCGATGTTATGGTATACGCTGTGCCGTTAATGCCGTCCGCTTCTGCGACCCATTGGCTGTCTTCATTCTTGCCGTCCAAGCGCAGATAATACGTTACTGCCACCACTCCGTCCACTTTCAGTTTCAGCAATTGGCAGTCGCAGATGTTGTTTTCGCCTGTTTCTACCGAATATATGGCGAATATCTGCCCGAATTGGGCTATATACACCGGCTTCGTGTAGTCGAGGTTGTAGAGATCGAGAGCTGTGAGTTTTGCCCGTATGGTGATGATTCGCAGGCGGTCAACGACTTTCTGATAGGACGAATATCGGGTCTTTACGATACCTTCCTCGCCGCCGAACTTCATCCACGGATCGAATACGCCAATACATCGGGCAATGCCCGACATAAACGCTCCCCGCCCCGATAATATCCGTGGCGAACACTCCGAATAAGTGATATTCTCCTTGTCTTCTGTACTGTGATCCTCGTAGATCGGCACCAATGCACAATTCACCTCGTTTGTAGTTGCGTTCTCCGACGCCGAGAAAGGCAGCGACACAAGTTCCGTTTCTTTCTCGATGTTCTCGTTTCGAATCGTGATGGTTCCGTATGTGTCGGTCTTTACATCGTCGTCATTATCATAGTCGAGGATGTTGCTTTGGGCGAGGTCATCGATGGTGAAAATCGATGCGTCGGGCATATCCACCCGGTGAAAATCGTTCAGTATTACCCGGTCGCTCCAGTCGATGATGTCGTTATTCTGAACATTGGCGATTATGTCATCGATGCTTATCAGCTTGATCGTGTTAGGGCTGTCCTTGTCCGCATAGGCGAATAACCCGTTCATGGACATCAGGGCGAGGATAAAATCGCCCTGGGAAATGTCGGGGAGATTGGGGGCGACGGGGAATCTTGTAGGGAACGCACAATCGGTCCAATTTGCCCAAATATTTACTGTTAATGGAGTTGAATATGGGTTTGATATATATATTTCACCTGCTGGATCTTCATAATGAAGTAAAATTTCGGTGTTTTCTATTAACGGATAAGTTATATCAAGCGGCACAAAATTGAATCTATATACATTAACTCCATCACCAGTAGAGCCAACCAGTTCTACATTGTATGATGTACCTAATATTGTGGATTTTACTATTTCGGAATTACCATCCAATTCAGTAAGCATTATATGCATCTCCTTGGGATCTCCCCATTCTGGCGGCCTATGTGTAAAATATCCATATGCTCCTGTTCCATTACTCGGTTTAATCGTAATATGTACTGATAAATCCGTTTTATTAAATTTTGTAGTACAAGATCCATATGCTATCTCATGCGGGTCTTTGATTATATTACCCCGGCCTAATACACCGTATATTTGATTCTTAAAATTTGTGCTATTAGCCGTAAATCGCAATGCTTCTGCCTCATTCGATATTTCATCCCCATTTTTTGATACAAGCGGAATAATAGGCCCAAGATTCTTGCTGTATGCCAACCGATCCTTTCCGTCAATGGCAATTCCGTTATACTTTTCGATAGCCGAAAGAATTGTTTTCACCTGCACGGACGGGTGCAAATACTTGGGGTTCCACAACCCCATTCCGAAATTCACGCCCCAAAACGCTACACCGGGGTATTCATTGGTCGTATTTCCTTCTAAAATGGTCGTGTTTTCGTTCCAGTCGATGCGCTCCGCTTCGAGTTCTTCCAGTTGCGGCCCCAAATCCCGCAGGCCGTTATCAAACAGAGGCTGAAAGTTATCCACGTTGCCCCACGTAAGCGTTACATTGATCGTATCCGCAATATCCGTTACCACGGCGAACCCCTGCGTGAACAGTGGCACCCCGTCCTGGTACAATGCCGCCGGGAGGCGCACATACGGAGCGTCGGCATCCACATCCGGACGGGCTGCCTGACCGATAGCCTGCATATTCGTAGGCGTAGGCGGCAGCGCAACATTGTAGGAACGGTTCGACTGGATGCTGTCGAGGCTCGAAAATATTGGGCTTTGATAGAGCAGGGTTACGACTTCGTCACTCGACAGGTCGCACAAAATATCATTGATATAAAGTTCGTAGGTCGTCATATGTAGTTATTTTTCTAATATTTGATTTAACAATTAAAATTCCGGAGCGTTTAAGTATTAGCTCCTCTTGCTTCCGTTCGTACTCTTCGCACCTGCGCCGGGTACGCTCCAGCAGCAGCGCCAATTCGGACCGGTTCAGACATATCGTTAAATTGCTTTCATCCCTTGCGCCTCCCCTACGTTTCCCCTTTGGCCTCGTTCTGCTCATATTCCCCGTTTTTTTTCATATCTTTGACTTGCCGAAAATCAAAGTGCGGGGGAATGGCATTCATACTGCCCTGGCTTTTAGGGATAGACGGGCGCAAGGCCCGTCTATCCTATTTCTTGGGCCTGCCTTGCAAACCTTAACAGGCATTCGGCGATCTCTACGGCCTTATCCGGAGTGAAGGTAACAACCGCTTCGGGTGTGTCCTCTTCGTTCCCGTAACCTTCGATAAGGAAATACACCTCGGAAGGAACCGGACGACTGTTTATGGTTACTTCACTAACTCCAACGGTAAGGTTTACGCCGTCATGTTTGAATGATTTACACGGCACAAATGCCGTCTTTCTCTTGTTCTGTTTCATAATCTTTTTCTATTTATATTGGTTTCGTATCGTTTGGGGCGGGTGGGGTCACAAAGTCACACCCCTATATAAGGGGTTGTGACTGTGACCCGCCTCCCACAAGCCTGTAACATAACATAGATATTTAGAAAGGTTCATCACTTAATTCAGGTTGTATGACCTCAATTTGAGAGATTGGAAGATAGTAACCGCCAGCCTGATTCTTCACGATCATTCCGGCTTTAGTTGCCCGTGAAATCTTCATCTTTGCTCCACTCTCTTTTACTGCCAATTTTTCCCGAATCATTTCCGCTAATTCGGAATGCGAATACACTTTACCCGCCTCCATGATCTCGGTAAAAACATTCTCTTTGGGTTGAGGAGCCGGAATACTGCATAACTCCGGAAGTCCGGAAGCGTTGATTTGAAATGCAAACTCTGCGAAAGGCTCATTACGGCAGTACTGCGGACTGACTACCGAGGTATCACCGTCAGCTTTTACCAGTATCACCGTTTCCGATTTACGCAGGAGTGCAGAGCCGAGGTGCCCTCGGGCCTTATCGCCCCCGGGGTTTGTATGGAGCACACAAAGAATGTGGTTATCGTATTCCGAACTCCAGCGCATCAACTCACAAGTCAGGGCCTCCGATTCATGCAGATCGTTTGGATCATTGCAAAGGTCCGCCACGCCGTCGAGAATCAGCAGATCGGGTTTATACCGACGTAATATTTCACCCGCAACCTCCCGGCGCTGGTCAGGCGTCAGCTCACGCAGAGCAGCCACAACGAGCTGATCGTGATTGCGGTCTGTCGGCAAATCAATACTGCGCAGAATCCGCCGGGCGACCTTATGAACGTGAGGGCGGCTCTGTTCGGTATCAATGTATACTATTTTCCCAGTCGCAGGTGTATCAAACCCCAGAAAATCGGACGAGGAGAGGAACCCGGAAGCAATGGCGGCGGTCAGGAAGGTTTTGCGAGACTTGGCCAGCCCGACAACTGTGGAAACATTACCCCGAGAAGCGATCAGATTGCCCCAAATTCGCACGATCGGTTGCGGGTCGGGCAGATGCTCCGCCAAGTCGATAATAAGCGCAGAAATGTCTATTTTGGACGATTCGGGCTTATTCATGATAACATCATCTACAAATCCCATATCCCTCACACTTTGAAGTTGTCCAATCCTTCGAGAATATGCCGGAAGGTCAACCGGGCAACAGCCTTATTGCTCCGAATGCAGCGGCCAATTTCCAGCAGCTCATACAGCCCTTTCTGCGGGTCCTCCAGCTTGGTAGTATAAACCAAATCGGCCAAGTCCACCCGTCCAATCTCGGGGCGATTAGTGAGGCGCATTCCGACGATCAGCACATCGGCGGGTTCCTCGACATGCAACGCCTTGTAGAGCGTATCTCGCAGTAAAATCAATAACTGATTATCGACCTTGCTGTCGTTCAGGTCCACGCAATTTTCCAGAGCGGCGATCTGCTCCTTCAGCTTATTAATGACATATGGCTTTGCATCCGGCCGCTGACGATAGCGAGCCAACTCTTGCATTTTGTCAAGTTTAATTGTTTCGAGAGTCTCCATAGCTATGCCCTGTTGAATGTTTTACTGTACCACTCAATGAAGGATGTGAAATCTTTGGCAATGAAGTATAGGCCACCTGCCCGTTCGACGGTTGCTTGATGGCGGCGCTGCGCCCTGCTTTGGTGGTCGTGGCCGATCTTAACTTCGATTTTGACACTCAGGCCTGCAATCGTGGCCGATATGTCTGCGCTTCCCTTCGTGGCATTCGATTTGCGCCATACAATCTGCCCACCTCTTTGTTCGGGCATTCCCGTCGTGTTTATTCTTTCAGCCTGGCCGCCATTGTAGCGAATGTAATCCACAATACATTTCGTCAAGCCGTTCGCCGTATTATCCCGATAGGACTGTGGCGGGATGGCATACTCGGGAAAATTCGGATGATCTCGGCGGAAATGGTCGAGGGCCATCCGTTCGAGTTCCCTGACCGCTTGCGGCTTCCGATAGTGGGGCTTATTCATGGTCGGCAGCCTCCTGTCCGCTGAAGAGGTTATAATCCGTATTGATCCGTTCCAACCGATAGACGACTCTACGATCCCGCAAGGGATAAGTTCGAACCACATAACCGTCTGCCTTCCGTCGCACTTCGGTCATCCACCTCCGGGCGTCGTTACCGCCAATCATCACATTGAGGCCCATAGCCGTAACATGCATTCCTCCTTTGAGCATTTCGAAGGCGATATCCTTGCGAGCTTTTTGCGTGTCGGCTTGGATACGTTCCGAATTATAATTATCTTTGTATGTACTTATTGGGGCGGCTACGGCCGCTTTTCTTGTTTTCATTGTGCAGCCCTCCCGTTTAAGATTCTACGAATATCCGACATCTTGTAGCGTCTTTTGCCTCCGATCTCGGCAGGAACAAGATAACCCCGCTTACGCCACCGCCAAAGCGAACTGGGATCGACATCCAGCATTTCGCATACTTGTTTAATGGAAAGATACCTCTCGCCTTTGTCCTCGGCGATCTGCGCCTCCAACTCTTTTTTTGTATCAGCGATTACTTCTTGATGAAACCGCCTCAAATCTTCCAATGTGATGGCCACGGTGATATTGGCTCCGTTTTCCATCATTGACGTTATATTTGTCATAGCGTCTGTTAGGGTGCTCCTTCACACCCGGTTAAGTTAATAAATAGGGCCTGCCAGCTTGCGCCAACAGACCCTTTGATTTTGTTATTCCGAATGATCCGTGGCTTGCTACTTCACAAGCATCTGCGACAAAGGTGCACGACATCGGCACATTATGCAAGAAATTTCTATAAAAAAGTTAACATTTTTTCTACAAAAACATAGCAACCGAATAAAAAGAAGCAACCGCACCGGAAACCCGATAACGGCTGCTTTCTTTTTTGCGCAACTTTTTCTTTTTTCAGGAAAAAATAAATGTAAATTGTTTACTCAACAAAATCATCTCATCCTGATAGAGGAAGGAGGAGATACATTTTTTTCAATTATTTAATTAATATTATTTTATTAAATTTATTTATTTAGGTGCTGTATTAATGTTCTACCAATGTTCTATTATTGCAGATTTTTTATTTAGGTGCTCGCTTTATGCTGTTTTGTTGCTGCTTGTCGGGCAGCTTGTTTTTGTGCCAGTAATCCAGCCACACGGGTAGATCTTTTTGTCGTCTCGCATACCATCGCCAGACGTTCAAGCGTTGCTTTATATGAAATGAACATACCTCTTGAATGATTGGAATATCTGCGAAGTCCCCACGACAATTCCAAATCAGTTAAAATTTTGTCGATATGATACCGAGTTGCATACATCTTTCGCCATGCTAATTCGTTGCGTTTTGCCGCCGTTATCTTCCCTTTTATAGATTTGGGATACGCCTCATCGTATGCCGATATTGTATCGAACCCAAACATACGAGCTACAATCAGCGATTTAGGGACTTTCTTATACTCACTCGTACCGATGATACTTAAAGTCGCACAATAGGCACAAAATAAAGCTATTTCATAAGGCGTTTTTTTATCCGAGTTATTATTGTAATCCCAAGCTAATGTTTTCGAAATAAGACAAAATGGTTTATTTTGATATTCCTTATACAAAGCACCTCCATTTGTATTAATGTGATTATAGTCAGATACTCTGACTTCCAAATAATCGGCAGCAGCTTTCAACTGTGAAATCATATCATTTTCATCGCTATAAGGCAAAGATACGGCATGACGATATAAGGAATAATCAACAAACTGCTGCACGCAATTATAAGGCGTTTTTTCACCAATTAACAATCCCCGAAGCAATCCAATAGGAACCGTAAAGAATTTTTTATCTGACATATTATTCCAACATTTTAACCAGTTCGTTTTTCATCTCGTCGTCGATGTCCCGATAACGGGCAAATGCCCGGCTTCCTTCCTTGTGGCCAGACAACGCCCCCACCAAGTTCGGGTCTTTCACCTGCTTGTAGAGGTTGCCGACGAATGCCCGGCGGGCGAGATGCGACGAGGCTACTTCCCAAATCGGACGCTGTTCCGCCTCTCGAGTCAGCGGATTCAAGATTGTTACTTTACGTTTCAATCCCGCAGCGAGGAAAATCCGTTTAATCGCTTTGTTATACTGCTGTTCAGCCATAAGTGGAAAAAGCGACGAGCCGGCATAATCTGCATAACGGTTCAATATTTCATGTGCTATCGAGTTAAGGGGTACACGGACCGTCACCGGGTGGCCGTCCTTTGTTTTGCGGGGAATATACTCAACCGCTCCATTAATCAAATTATCTCGGGTCAACTTATAGAGATCGCCCACACGGCAACCTATCAGACATTGAAAAACGAATACATCCCGCTGAATGGCAAGTTGCGGATGTCTGGTAAGATTGGTGCGATAAATCTTGTTACGCTCGTCAATCGTAATGTAGTACGGCGTCCCGTATACACACTCCTCTACGGGATAATTCCGAAAAGGGTTATTGGTTGTCTTGCCTACGTCATTCGCCCAAATGAAAAACGTGCGCAGTTTGGTGAGTATGCCGTTGATCGTATTCTGCCCTCTTGGTTGAGGTTTCCGACTTTCAGGAACGGCCTCGTAGATTTCGGGGTATTGGTCGCAGAAGGTGTATTCATTGCGAAGGAACTCCTCGATGTCCCGTAGCACCAGCGGCGTCACAGCGTCAAAGTCGAGCGTAAACCGACTATCCATCGTCCGGCGGGCATATAATTCATACCGCCTCAACGCTCGGATTACGACCTGAATAGCCCGCACCCGCCAATCGGACAACTTACGCTTCTTGATAAACTCTTCGTAAGCCTCGAAAAAGGTTTGCCGGTGCTCCTTAACGGCATATCTATCAGGATGCAGACGTTTATCAATCTCCTGATCCAGCCAATCAGATGTCAAAGTCTCCGTACTGGGTACGGCGTTATATATCTCTAACATCATATTCTTACGGTCGGCCACCGCCTTGTTGAACATTGCCCGTTTTTCCGCATCATAAAGAACCTTCGCTTTAATCTCCTGTCGGATAGCATCCCAATCGGATGGGTTAATCTCCAATTCGGAAGCATGATATAATTGAATATTTCGACCGTCTCGTAACCGAAAGCGGACATTTGCCCGATCTATCCGTTTTCTTGATACCCGTATAAAAGCCGTAACCGATGCCATATTACAAAATCTGTTAATCCGTGGTGCAAGTTAAAAAATTTGCACCACATTTGCACCACACAATAAAATATTTTGCAATATTACGCAATTTTATTGACAAATACAATATGTTGATTATCTTTGCAATACACATAAAAGTAGCTAATTATCAACGTATTTACAAAAGGTATAAAATTGCAATTTTCAAATATTGTCCTGGGCACACGAAAACAAAACCGCAGCTGATTGTCAATCGGCTGCGGTTTTTCATTTTCGTTTTGTTCGCCCCCCCACTTGCACCGCTCGTCACATTGACAGCAAGGCCCCATCCCCGGCCGGCGCCCGGGCAACAAGGGCCAGCGCATAGCGATTCACGCCGCAAGGGCGCATGAGATCGAATCGCACGCACATCGTTTCAGTCTGAAGGTTCTTACGCGTGCGACTTCTTCGAGACGAACAGCGCGAGGATGAACGACAGGGCCGAGGCTGCGATCCAGAAGACGATCGCCGTGTCGAGGGGGTCGAGGATGATGACGTCCTTCCGGGCCTGCGCCTGCAAACACCCCGTATGGAGCGTCACCACGGCGAAATTCTCCCGGGCGTAGGATTGCAGGTTGAACGACGTTCCCAGCACCGTATAGTTGTTGTTGGCGCTGTGGATGATGAACGGACTGTTTTTGTCGGGCGAAATGGTGAAAAACGCCTCGCCGTCGAACTCGATCTCGCGCGTCGCCTTCCCGAATCCCGGGTCCACGGTGAGCGTCGCCTCGGAAT
>ULXA01059758.1_pt1 | contig 14263 bp, 5 predicted proteins | sample 1960861 | NCBI WGS metagenome assembly ULXA01 (sample SAMEA4835827, study PRJEB28245) | human gut metagenome | biome: gut microbiome; material: fecal sample | place: Denmark | collected 2008
ACCCGAAGGTCGTCGGTTCAAATCCGGCCCCCGCAACCAATTATTGAACACCCTAACGGGTGTTTTTTTGTTTCTGGTCTCCCATAAAAAAGCGCCATTCAGCGCCTTTTTATCATCCCCTTCTCGCCAGCGTCGCCCCATCGGCAAAATACGCTTTAATCCCCGCAAGAATAGACTCCGCAACTTCCTGCTGGAAAGTCGCCGTTTTCAGTTTACGCTCTTCCTCAACGTTACTGATAAACGCCGTTTCGACCAGAATGGAGGGAATATCTGGTGCCTTTAGTACGGCAAACCCGGCCTGTTCAACTTGATTTTTATGCAGCTTGTTGATTTTACCGAGCTTATTCAGTACCGCTTTACCAAACTTCAGGCTGTCGGCAATGGTCAGCGACTGTACCATATCGAACATGGTGTGGTCGACATAGCGGTCACCGCTTTTGCTCACGCCACCAATCAAGTCCGAGGCGTTCTGGGTTTGTGCCAGATATTTTGCCGCAGTACTGGTTGCACCTTTGGTTGAGAACGCAAACACAGAGGAACCGCTCGGCTGACGACTGGTAAAGGCGTCGGCATGGATAGAGACAAACAGGTCAGCACGCTGTTTCTGGGCTTTTGCTACGCGCACTTGCAATGGAATGAAGATGTCTTCATTGCGCGTCATGTACACCTTCATATTGCCCTCTTTCTCGATCAGAGAGCGCAAACGGCGAGCTATTTGCAATACCACATCTTTTTCGCGCGTTTTGTATTTCCCCACCGCACCGGAGTCTTCGCCACCGTGGCCAGGGTCAAGCATAATGACAATCGGACGATCGCGCCCTGCTTTACCCGGTTGTGGACCACTTTGCGCTGGCGGCACCTGCTTTTCGAGGTCGCCTTTGTTGTAATCCTCCAGCAGCGCCTGCAGCGGGTCCTGCATATCCTGTGCATTGGCCGGATAGAGGTCCATCACCAGACGCTCTTTAAACCCGGCGACCGGCGCAAGGGCAAACAGCTGCGGTTTTACGTTTTGCTTTAATTCAAAAACCATCCGTACGGTTTGCGGGTCAAATTGCCCGACGCGCGCCGACTTGATGAACGGGTCGTCTGCACGAATTTGTGCCGCCATCCCCTTGAGTACCGAGTTCAGGTTTACATCTTCGATATCCACCACCACGCGTTCAGGGTTACTCAACGCGAACTGCTTATATTTCAGCTGACGATTTGATTCCACCGTCACGCGGGTGTAGCTGGACGCAGGCCAGACGCGCACCGCCACGACCTGGCTGACCGCAGCCAGACTGACCTGACTTACGCTCAATAGCCACATGGCACCCGCGCCTTGCAGTAAACGACGACGGCTGATTGCAGTGTTGGATCCTGACATGCCTCTCCCGAGCAAAAGAAATCTAAGCTGTGTAACAAGTAAACGACTAATTTGACCGGAAACTTTAGCGAAAGACGCATAATCTGTCATCTAATAAACGGTAAACATTCTTTTTATATTCACGGCATTACTGATAAAAAAGTCGCTCTCGCATAAAATTTACACTTGCACCCTGCGAAAAAACAGAATAAAAATACACTAATTTCGAATAATCATGCAAAGAGGTGTGCCGTGGTAAAGGAACGTAAAACCGAGTTGGTCGAGGGATTCCGCCATTCGGTTCCCTATATCAATACCCACCGGGGAAAAACGTTTGTCATCATGCTCGGCGGTGAAGCCATTGAGCATGAGAATTTCTCCAGTATCGTTAATGATATCGGGTTGTTGCACAGCCTCGGCATCCGTCTGGTGGTGGTCTATGGCGCACGTCCGCAGATCGACGCAAATCTGGCTGCGCATCACCACGAACCGCTGTATCACAAGAATATACGTGTGACCGACGCCAAAACACTGGAACTGGTGAAGCAGGCTGCGGGAACATTGCAACTGGATATTACTGCTCGCCTGTCGATGAGTCTCAATAACACGCCGCTGCAGGGCGCGCATATCAACGTCGTCAGTGGCAATTTTATTATTGCCCAGCCGCTGGGCGTCGATGACGGCGTGGATTACTGCCATAGCGGGCGTATCCGGCGGATTGATGAAGACGCGATCCATCGTCAACTGGACAGCGGTGCAATAGTGCTAATGGGGCCGGTCGCTGTTTCAGTCACTGGCGAGAGCTTTAATCTGACCTCGGAAGAGATTGCCACTCAACTGGCCATCAAACTGAAAGCTGAAAAGATGATTGGTTTTTGCTCTTCCCAGGGCGTCACTAATGACGACGGTGATATTGTCTCCGAACTTTTCCCTAACGAAGCGCAAGCACGGGTAGAAGCCCAGGAAGAGAAAGGCGATTACAACTCCGGTACGGTGCGCTTTTTGCGTGGCGCAGTGAAAGCCTGCCGCAGCGGCGTGCGTCGCTGTCATTTAATCAGTTATCAGGAAGATGGCGCGCTGTTGCAAGAGTTGTTCTCACGCGACGGTATCGGTACGCAGATTGTGATGGAAAGCGCCGAGCAGATTCGTCGCGCAACAATCAACGATATTGGCGGTATTCTGGAGTTGATTCGCCCGCTGGAGCAGCAAGGTATTCTGGTACGCCGTTCTCGCGAGCAGCTGGAGATGGAAATCGATAAATTCACCATTATTCAGCGCGATAACACGACTATTGCCTGCGCCGCGCTCTATCCGTTCCCGGAAGAGAAGATTGGGGAAATGGCCTGTGTGGCAGTTCACCCGGATTACCGCAGCTCATCACGGGGTGAAGTTCTGCTGGAACGCATTGCCGCTCAGGCGAAGCAGAGCGGCTTAAGCAAATTGTTTGTGCTGACCACGCGCAGTATTCACTGGTTCCAGGAACGTGGATTTACCCCGGTGGATATTGATTTATTGCCCGAAAGCAAAAAGCAGTTGTACAACTACCAGCGTAAATCCAAAGTGTTGATGGCGGATTTAGGGTAAGCGATGAAAATCGTCGGATGCGACAAGCGTAACACTCGTACGTCGCATCCGGCAATTACGTTTATTCCCGTGAACTAAACAACGCCGCCAGACCACTGCGCCGCTCAGTACGAGTGGCGATTGCCGCACTTAATATGCGCTCATCGGCATACAGCGACAGACGGCGACGCGCGCGGGTCACCGCGGTATAAACCAGCTCTCGCGTTACTACCGGCGTGCGTTGGCTCGGCAAAATCAACGCCGCATGGTCGAACTCCGATCCCTGCGATTTATGTACCGTCATCGCCCACGTAGTTTCGTGCTCTGGCAAGCGACTCGGTTGCACAGACTTAATATTGCCGTCCGGCATCGCAAACCAGACGCGCGTCCCCTGCCCGCGATCCAGCGCAATACCGATATCGCCATTAAACAACCCAAGCGCGCTGTCATTACGGGCAATCATCACCGGTCGACCTTCGTACCAACGAGAGTGCGGATGACGATGAATTTTGCGCTTCTGTTGCATAAACTGCTCAATTCGCTCATTCAGTCCAGCCACGCCAAACGGCCCTTCCCGCAGGGCGCACAAAAGCTGGTACTCATTGAACGCCTGAATGATTAAATCCGGCTCGGCACGCGCTTGCAGCAGATCCAGATAACGTCCGTAACCCGCAAGAGCTTCCTCAAGCATCGCAATATAATCTTCGCCGCTCTGTAAAAGCCGTTTTTCGATATCAGTAAAATCCAGCTGGAAAACGGTTTTCACTGCCGTTTTATCACCACGGTTGATCGCCGCAGCTAACTGACCAATGCCAGAATCGCTGCCGAAACGATAGCTTTTTTGCAGCAGGCAGAGACTGTCGCGCAAAGATGCCGCTTCTGTGCCAGTTCCTGCCGGAACGTGAGTTCCCGTCAGGCGGCTTAGCTGCCTGGCACGCTCGGCGGTAAAGCCCGCGTTGGCATAAGCGCAGATATCGCCCAGCACAGCCCCAGCCTCAACCGAGGCCAGTTGATCACGATCGCCGAGAAAGATCACTCGCGCATGATCGGGCAAGGCGTCGATCAGTCTCGACATCATAGGCAGATCGATCATTGACGCTTCATCTACCACCAGCACATCAAGATGCAGCGGGTTACCGGCATGATGACGTAAACGCTGGCTACCCGGCTGCGCGCCCAGCAATCGGTGCAAAGTGCTGGCATCTTCCGGAATGCGTTTCTTTTGTTCATCGGTCAGCGGTAACTGTCGCAAAGCCTTGCCGAGAGATTCGGTTAAGCGCGCGGCAGCTTTACCCGTTGGTGCAGCCAGACGGATACGGCAGCGTTCGCCGTCGGCCATTTGAATTAACGCTGCCAGCAACTTCGCTACGGTGGTCGTTTTACCGGTGCCAGGGCCGCCGGAAATCACCGAGATCCGCCGCGTCAGCGCCACTGCCGCCGCAACTTTTTGCCAGTTAATTTCATCGCTTACTGGAAAAAGTTTGTCCAGGGTTTGCGCCAGTAGAGCTTCATCAACCTCAATGGCATGATTCACTTCGTTGAAAAAGCGCGCTACCGTCCGCTCGTTACACCACATGCGATTCAAATAAAGACGATCGCCACAGAGGATCATCGGCGTGGGTTCATCTCCCCGGCTGACCGCTTGTGAAGCCAGCAAGCATTCTTCCCAATTTTGTAGCTCACCGATTTCACTGACACAGGTCGCCAACAGCGGATGCGACGCCTCGTTATTTTCCAGTCGTGAAAGCGGCAAACAGACGTGTCCCTCTCCGGCATCATGACTTAACAGTGCCGCCGCGAGGGTGACGGCAGGATGTTCATCTCCCGCCACGGTCAGGGCAAATTGCACATCCAGCGGGCGTAGCTGTTTGTGCTCCACAGCTTCCAGTAATTGCTTTTGCAATTTCATTACGCCTCCTCCAGGGTCATACCGGCAAACATCTCATCCATCAGGTCAATCAACCCGGCGTTGGGTCGGGTTGTGTAAATCCCCTGTTGCGGATGTTCTTTATCAACACCACGCAGGAACAGATAAATAACGCCGCCAAAGTGGCGCTCATAGTCGTAATCAGCAATGCGATGGCGCAGATAACGATGCAGCGCCAGGGTATAAAGCTGATATTGCAGATCATAGCGGTGTGCCTGCATTGCCGCTGCCATAGCCTGTTGGGTGTAAGCCGAACTGTCTTCACCCAACCAGTTGGATTTATAGTCGAGCAGGTAATAACGCCCTTCGTGGCGGAACACCAGGTCGATAAAGCCTTTTAACATGCCACGTACCTGCATGAACTCCAGCGGCGGGCAGCCAGCGGATAGCGGGTCAAACTGGCGAATTAGTGCATCAAGCTGGCTGGCGATGAGCGGTTCACTAATCGGCAGGTAAAACTCCATCTCCACCTGTTTATCGCGGTCGGAAAGCTGATTCAGGCTAACACCCGTTTCATTGAGAGGTGCCTGGAGGACAGCCGTGATCCACTCGGTCAACACTGGTTCCCACTGCGATTCAAAGCCGCCGAGTTCCAGTTTTTCCTGTACCCAGTTCGGGTCAACCGGCTGGGTAAAATCGAGGTCTTCAAACAAACTGTGCAAGAATGTCCCTGGTGACGCACCGCGCGGGAACTGATGCGGTGTTAACGTCGGTTCTTCAACGACGCTGACCACGCCTGCGGCATCAACATCCAGCCGTGGCATCAGATCCTGAGCGATACCGTGACCACGCTGCTGCAAACCGGAGTAGCTGGTGACACGCCAGTTATCGCCGGGCAATCGTTGTAGCGTCCTCGCATTCAGTTCTGCAGTTAAAGCATCATTAACCTGCCAGGGCTGTTTATCACCCGTTTGTGCCGTTTGCCAGGCAATATCATCATCGCATAACGCTTCAATACAGGTGCGAAGCCCTGCCGCATCTTGCGGTTCCCCTTTTTGCAGCAAACGCCCGAGCGCACTTTGGTGGACGTCGGTGTCACCTTTTTTATCGCCACGACGGCGCACCAGCGGTGCAACGCCGAGACTGCAATGCCAAACCGAACGTGTCAGCGCCACGTAAAGCAAACGCAGATCTTCCGCCAGACGTTCGGCCTCCGCGAGGTCGACGCTTTCTGGCGCAGCATTAAGATCCAGAACTGCCTCAAACGAGTGGCGATCGTGATAAAACGCCTGCTCCTGGACGCGGAAATTGGTGATAAACGGCAGCCAGACCAATGGATATTCCAGCCCTTTCGATTTGTGGATCGTGACAATCTGCACCAGATGTTTATCACTTTCGAGACGCATTTGTTGGCTGGAGGCATTACTGTCTGGCTCGAGGATATGTTGCGATAACCAGCGTACCAGCGCATGTTCACTTTCCAGCTGCGTTCCGGCTTCTTGTAGCAGTTCGCTGATATGCAAGATATCGGTAAGACGCCGCTCACCGCCTGCCGTTGCCAGCAAGTTTTCAGCAATGTTACGCGCCGACATCAGCGCCCGCAGCATCGGCATAACGCCACGTTTGCGCCAGATTTGCCGATAACCATCGAACTCTTCGACTACCACATCCCACGCATGTTCGTCATTGTTCAGCGTTTCGATATCCAGCGCGTTCAGCCCCATCATTGACGTTGCCAGCGCACTACGCAGGGTGTTCTCACGTTCGGGCGTCATCACCGCCTGCAACAACCAAAGCATTTCCTGCGCTTCCAGAGTTTCAAAAACACTGTCGCGGTTCGAAAGGTAAACGGAAGGGATTTCCAGCAACGTTAAGGCGTCGCGCACCTGGGCGGCCTCCTGGCGACTGCGCACCAGCACACTGATGTCCGAAGCACGCACCGGACGCGCGTCGTCGCCGTTCATCAGCAACGCTTCGCCCCGCTGTCCGGCTTGTAGCCAGTCGCGGATTTGCGCAGCACATACCTGCGCCATGGTACTTTGATAGTCGCCAACGCCGCAGCTTTCGCCTTCCATCAGCCACATTTTCATCGCAGGCTGCGTTTCACCTTTAAACACAAAACGTAACGCCTGATTTTTCCCGGCTGATTTCACTGGAATAAACGGTATTTCGCGAAACATGAACGCGTCATCAGTCTGGCTGAAAAGCTTGTTCACACTGTTCACCATTCCTGGTGCGGAACGCCAGTTGGTGTCTAAAGTGTAGTGGGCGTGAACTTCGCTACGCGCCTTCATATAAGTGAAGATATCCGCACCCCGGAATGCATATATGGCCTGTTTCGGGTCGCCAATCAGCAACAATGCGGTTTCCGGCTGATGGTGCCAGATACGGCGAAAAATTCGGTACTGCTGGGGGTCGGTATCCTGAAATTCATCGATCATTGCCACCGGGAATCGCGTACGGATCGCCGCTGCCAACACCTCACCGCTTTCGCTACGCAGCGCGGAATCGAGCCGACTTAACATGTCATCAAAACCCAATTCGCCACGGCGGCGTTTTTCACGCGCTACTGTTTCGCGGATCTCAGCCAATGCGCGGGTGATCACCAGATCGCGGATCGACAATGGTTCTGCAAGCAGTTGATCGATCGCCTCAAACAGTGGATGTCGCGGGGTTTCCCCCCCGGCTTTCGTGCGATCTTCTAAGAAACGCTGGGAGAATTTTTCCAGCGACTCCGGCAACTGATAACTGTTGGTCTCTTCTTCTGCCCAGGCGCTGATCTTGTCGATCCATTTAGCCTGATTGCTACGGTTAAACTTGCGTCGATCAATACCAGAAGATTCGATCAGCGCATCCAGTTCACCCACCGCGTCGCGCCACTGCTGTTTTACCGTATCAATACGCGCCACAATTTGCGCGTGGCGGGAAGCCAGCGTTTCATCATCGGGCGGCGGCGCTTTGATAACCGGCGCTTCGCCTTGCAGATAACGATTAATATCGCGCAGCAACGCCTGCGGCCCTTTCCAGGTTTCAAAGACGACCTGGGCTATTTCACGCGGCAGCGGGTAGCAGTGGCGACGCCAGAAATCGGCGCAGGCCTGGTAACGTAGCAGAGACTCATCTTCAATCAGCTGCTGCTCAAACAGCATGCCGGATTCAAAGGCATTCAGGTTGAGCATGCGCTGGCAAAAACCGTGAATAGTAAAGACTGCCGCTTCATCCATCTGCCGTTCGGCTAACAACAACCACTGCGCGGCTTGCGCTTTATCGTCGATCTCTTCCAGCAGACGTTCGTACAGTGGATTGTCGGTGGTTTCACGCAGACAGGCGATGCGCAACTCATGGATATTGCTACGGATACGACCACGCAATTCTGCCGTGGCAGCCTCGGTAAAGGTGACCACCAGCAGTTCTTCAACGGTCAGCGGGCGGGGAAAGGCGGCGGAACCGCCTAGTCCAAGTAACAGGCGCAAATAGAGCGCCGCAATCGTAAAGGTTTTGCCTGTGCCGGCAGAGGCTTCAATCAGGCGCTCACCCTGTAAGGGCAAGCGCAAAGGATCTAGTGTCTCGGCGACATCACTCATTCTTTTCACTCATCAGGGGCATTGTTTGCTGCAACGCGCTGACGTTCTCCCACACTTTCCAGCCTTCAGGGTGTACATATTCTGCTTTCCCATTCTGGCTGCCGGAAATCTGCGACAGGATAGCCATGCCTTGCGGCTCGACTACCGCCTGATGGAAGAAATCGGCCAGTTTTTGCGGCGTCAGCAGTTTAATCTGGGCCACGATTTTATCACGCGAATCGAAGCGCATATTGCCGCGATCGAAATCTTTACTTAACTTCGATGCTTCTTCGCCGAGCGTTTGCGGTGCCTGCAGCATCTGGGTAATTACCGCCTGCTGGATTTGCGCAAACTCATCTGGCTTCATCGCTCGCAATTTTGCCTCTGCGGTTGGGAAAAACGCCTTGTAACGCTCCCACAAGAATGAAGGCTGTTTATCATTGCTTTGCAAAAGGAAGCCCATGCCCCACTGACGCCCCACGCTCATTGGAAACGCAAACACGGCATAGCCCAATTGTTCTTCGGTACGCAACTGATTGTAGAACCACGGCTGTACGATCTGCCCCAACAGAGAGCTATAGGCTGAGCTGGTGTATTCATCGTAGCCAGTCGGTACAAATACCGCTGCCAGTGCGGAGTCGGTGCTGTTACCGGCTTTTTCAAAGATGACGGATTGTTTTTTATCGACCACTATATCTTTGTTTCGACACCACTCTGAACCATCAGCGCCCAACTGTTTTTGCACATCGCGTGCCAGGGTTGTTGCCTGGTCCTCGGTCATGTTGCCGATAACCATAAACTCTGGTCGAGCCCCCGATTTTAAGGCGTCGCGATAGGCCAGCACCTCTTTCAACGTAATGGAGGGCAAAATTTTGCGCCGTTCATCTCGCGAGAAGTAAGGTACCTGGGAGAGCATCTGCGCGGGCATAATCGCCTGCTCGAACGCTTTGCCCTTTTCTGCGGAATCCATCATCTGGTTATACCAGGACTTCGCCTGCTCAAGCTGATCTTCCGTAGCGGTATAGTTAAAGTAGCCCTCGAGCAATGCCTGGAACAGCTGCGGCAGACGCTGGGTGTAACCATTAGCATTAACCATAAGGCCGTTGTTAGCGTTGGTGGAAAAACTTATGCCACCAACCGACGCCTGGTTGCTTAACTGATCAAGCGCCAGCCCTGCGAGATAATCATTGAGCGCAAACATCACCTGATTGCGGGCGCTGTCCATGGCTTTCGGATTACGCAAAATCAGGCTGACATCGGCTTTGGGCTCGCTGGCAAAATAACGGCTTGGCGCATACACTACTCGCAGATTCGACTCATCAACAATCAGCTCTGGATGGTCATATTTCTTCTCTGACTTAATCAGCGAGAAATCGTCAGGAATATAGGGGTTAAGCTCCGGTAAGGAGAGCGCAATATTGGCAGCTTTTTGCTGCCAGTCAGCGAAAGTTTGTGCGCTAATTTTATCGACCTGATACGGCGCATCGACAAAGTAAGCCGTTTTATTGTGCGGCTCTTTCGGGCTGATATACCAGATACGCGCATTCTGCGGCGTCATCATCGCCAGACGTTCTTTTACTGCTTTAGCATCGTACCGATCAGCAATATTGACTGCATCCAGCGTATGCTCAACAGGAACGCGAATCATGGTATCTGCCAGCCATTCGACGTAATCCATATCACGGGTGATTGACGGATAACGGAAGTCGATATCCAGCACATTCGCCAGTTCATCGAAGTATTGTTTATCGATCCCTTTTTCACGTAACAGATTGAGGTAGCTAAAAATGGCCGCCACAACCTGATCGCGATTCGCCAGACCTTTATCGGTTAAAGACGCAGAGATCGCTAATACACCGCTGTTGCCGTTGACGATAGGATCGGAGTTGGCGCTAATGCCCTCAACTAACCCCTGCTTTTGCAGCCAGTCAGAAAGTGTACCTGGGCTGCGATTGCCAATCAGATAGGTAATCAATTCATCGGTTTTACTACGGAACTTCGCTGAGTTGTTATCGATGCGAAACTCAACGCGCAACACTTTACGCGGCAGCGCAGGGACGTAATGAATGATAATGCCCTTTTGCGCGTCGGTGACTACCGGCACGGTGATTTCCGGTTTTTTGCTCTCTTTGTTCGGCACGCGACCAAAGGTGTCCGCCGCCATTTTTGCCAACTCCGGCAGCGGTTTATTACTGTAAATAACCGCCTTCATCAAATTGGCGGAATAGTACTTCTCGTGGAAATCTTTCAGCGCCTGCTGCACCGGATTACCAGGTTTGTCGCTTAAAGTTTCGAGGTTACCACCAGAAAACTTTGAGCCGGGGTGTGCCGGGTTAATGGTTTCTGCGCTGACCTGTGCCATGCGCATCCCGTCACGCGTACGCGCCATGGTTAATTCAGCGTTCACTGCATTACGCTCACGTTCGGCGTATTTCTTGTCGAGCAAGGGTTCTGCAATAGCATCGGCCAGGCGGTCTACCGCACCGGGCAAGGCGTCGTTCTCAACTTCCAGATAGAAAGCCGTGCGATACGGCGCAGTGCTGGCATTGTGACTACCGCCGTGCATTTTGAGATATTCGGCCAGACTGTCAGCCTGCGGGTACTTTTTCGACCCCATCAGACTCATATGTTCAAGGTAATGTGCCAGCCCCTGGTACGCCTCGGGATCTTCCAGCGACCCAACGGGCACCACCAACGCCGATAGCGATTTAACTGCCTGCGGATCAGAAACCAGCAAGACCACCATACCGTTATCCAGACGTATAGCCTGATACTGGCGGTTATCTTTATCACTTTTACGGATGGTTTCCTGAATCGGCTGCCATCCCGTTTCTGCCTGACTTAAGGGTGCCCAAAGGGCAACTAACAACAATAATGCTTTGAACCAGGTGCTGCGGGGCATTCACGGACCTCATAATCAACTTTATTTTCTGGCCAGATTCAACAGGTTAACGCAAATCATCTGCCAGAATTTAATCTTGTGCTGCACGAGTCAGCCTATGTCTATATATCCATCAGTCCGTGACTGGTGCGCATCATAATGTAAGCGAATGAATTGCGCAATTTTTATACAGCACTCATGACTGATTAAAGCGAAACAGCGGTAACAGGAAACGTTGCGACTGTTCAACGATGGCCTCCATTGTCTCTGGTGTTAATTGCCGCCAGAGCCGTTGATACCAGATATCATCACCTTCGCCACACACCATCATGTTGCATTCGTAAGCCTGAAGGAATTTCGTACGGGCTTTTTGCAACGTGGAATCGTCATCCAGCATGGCATCGTTTTGCGCGTCATAACAGGTTTTTAGCCACGCGCCGCCACTTTCAGGTAACACCAGCAATGGCGCGGACATTCCTTCACGATACCCCTCAATCAGTTGTGAGAGGTAATGCAAAGCCTGTTCGGCTGCAAGCGGCGGAAAACGCCACTCGCCGTCTTTGCGTAGAAAAAGGCGACTTTCACCATTACCACCGCTGGCACAGTAGACAAGGTGTTCCAGCCAAAGTTGCATTCCCTGGGCCACACTTAATAAAGAGGGACGCCAGCGCAACAGGCCATCCGGCTGCACCTGCGGCAACCAGCCAGTTATCTGCACACCGTTGCAGGCGAGATCAATTTCCATACTCTGCCCCGGCTGGCGACAGGCAATGACTCTGTCGGCAAGCTGCTGCATCTCCTGGCACTGTGTTTCCCAGAAAATTTCACCAAAAGCGCCATACGGTAAATCCCCTGCCGCCCGGAAGCGGCGGAACAAGCGTTCGGCATCATCCTGCTCAACCAGTGCATTCAATAACTGCTGATTGATTTGATAACGGCTAAGCCCTTCCAGAATAAATGGCTCGGTGTCGGGGATTTCGCTGTCTTCGGTACGGAAGTTCACCTGCAAACGCATCTGGAAAAATGCCCGCACCGGATGTGCCCAGAATCGTTGTAGCGTTTCCAGCGGCACGGTTTCCGGTAAGGTAAACGGCAGCGGCTGAACAAATTCAGAATGTGCTTTACCAGCCTGGCTGGCCGCAGGTAGCCATTCACGAGCATAACTTTGTCGTTCGCCTGGCTGGTAGTTTTGCGGATCAAACGGCATTCGGGTATGAAGGCAAGTAAGATGCGATTTTACCCTTGCCTCGCTTTCATCACAGTTGAGCGCCTCATCGCCCGGTAGATAATGACTTTGTCCGATGTAGTCGATCAGTTCCTGCACCAGTACCGACGGGAAACGTTCACTGTTATCCTGAATGGAACGCCCGATATAGCTGATATAGAGTTTTTGCTGCGCGGAAATTAACGCTTCCAGGAACAGATAGCGGTCGTCATCGCGACGGCTACGGTCGCCACGCTTCGGTTTCTGGCTCATCAGGTCAAAGCCCAATGGCGCAAGCTGGCGTGGATAAACGCCGTCGTTCATTCCCAGCAGGCAAACCACTTTGAATGGGATGGAACGCATTGGCATCAGAGTACAAATGTTAACCGGTCCGGCGAGAAAACGCTGACTGATACGTTCCTGATCCAGGCGCTGTGCCAGTTCATCACGCAATAGTGACAGCGGCACCGCGTCGCCATACTGCGCACCTAAACCTTCGGCGATAATCGCCTGCCATTGTTGTTCGATCAGCGTCATCGCCGCTTCGGTTTCCGCATCCGGCAGGAAGAAGGCGTTGAGCATATCGCGACAAACCGGCAACCACTCTTCCAGCGGACGCTCCTGCGCCAGCCCGCGACGCCAGATGTTTAGCTGCATTAGCAGTGAAGCCAGATGCCCCACCAGTTCTGCAATTAAGCCGCTCGATTCATCATAAGGTAGAACCGATTGCCACTCGCCCTGCGCGCTCTCCATCGCGTAGCCCAGCAACATACGCGTCAGGCCAAACCGCCAGGTGTGTTGACCGGTGGCGGGGAGTTCCAGCTCGCGAACGTTATCGTCATCTATCCCCCAGCGAATGCCGGATTCGTTGACCCACTGGCGTAAATAACGCAGCCCTTCTTCGGTGATGTCAAACCGCGCCGCCAGCACCGGCACATCCAGCAGCGCCAGCACATCCTCTGACACAAAGCGACTGTCAGGCAGTGATAACAGGCTGATAAACGCTTCCAGTACCGGATGTGACTGCCGCGCCCGACGGTCGGAAATGGCGTAAGGTAGGTAACGATCCGCAGGTGCGCTACCAAACACAGCCTGAATAAACGGACTGTAGCTGTCGATGTCAGCCACCATCACGATGATGTCGCGCGGAGTAAGTGTCGGGTCTTCCTCCAGCATCGCCAGCAAGCGATCGTGTAAAACTTCAACTTCACGCTGCGGGCTATGGCAAACGTGGAAGGTGATACTGCTATCCAGTGGATCAAGCGGGCGTTTGTTATCGCTACGGGAAAACTCTTCGATGTTCACACCCGCAACGGCGCGGTTTTCCAGTTCCAGAATGTCAGACTGAATGTTATGCAGCAGGTTGTCTGGCGTCACATCGACAAAAGCGTCCAGCTCCTGGCTGCTCTCCAGGTCAGAAAGGAGATAAATGTAGTCGCGCCCAAGCTTCCCCCATGAGGCCAGCAGCGGGTTGCCGACATCCTGTTCACCATCGCTGTTAAAGAGCTGTCCGGCATTTTCGCTGTCGCGAAATAGCGGTAATTCGCGATCTTCAAAACTGTGTCGGCGCTGGCGAGTCAGTAGTTTCGCCAGATAAGCAGGATCTTTAATATCGCCCCAGTAATAACGGCAGGGGTTGGTAAACAGGAGATGGATTTCAATATGTTTACCCAGCGCCTGGAGCGCCTGGAGATAAACAGGCGGTAACGCGGAAATACCGCATATAAAGACGCGCGAAGGTAACCCCGGCGGGCAGGTCGTCGCGGACTCCAGCGTTTCGATAAAGCGCTGATAGAGATTGGCGCGGTGCCAACGCGGTTGTCCGAGTTCATGGGTATAT
>ULXA01023660.1_pt1 | contig 14182 bp, 17 predicted proteins | sample 1960861 | NCBI WGS metagenome assembly ULXA01 (sample SAMEA4835827, study PRJEB28245) | human gut metagenome | biome: gut microbiome; material: fecal sample | place: Denmark | collected 2008
TTAACATTGCTATAAGGCATTTGCGCACGAGCTTACTCCCAGTGCTGTAAGAGCTGCAATCAAAGCTTGAACAGCAGCATTCAAAATTGAAACCCAAGAAATTTTCTTGGAACCCTCATTAAAATTCTTCATAATCAGAAATGTGTTTAAAAGTGAAACATAAGTTTGAAGGGGTGACCACACCCTGCATTATGCAGGATGCAGTCACAGGGAGAATCCTACTCTAGACCATCACCGCCACCGTCTGTGCCTGAGTCGGTACTGCTTCCACCGCCAGGGTTTGGTGTATCACCACCATCACCCGATGGCTTGTTGTCATTCTTGTCGTCCTTGGTAGGCTTCTTCTTCGCAGCCTCCAGGTCAACGGTAGTCTCGTTCGCCTTTTCAGCCTTAAGCAAGGCAGCTTGACCAGCACGGCTTGCCACGAGCTTGAACTCAGCTTTATCAACAAGGTTCTCAAAGTCCACACCAGGGTTGAACTTGATGTTCACCGACTTGATGTTCTCCTCGGTAAACTTCTCCAGCGACTCCGCACCCTCACAGTTGATGGAGATGCTAAAGACACCAAACTCACCGAGTTTAATCTTGTTGCCGTTGAGCAGTTGCTCTACAATGCAGTCGCACATGTCCGACAGGATGGCTTTCACCATACCGCGGCTGTAGCCAGCGTTGTGTGAAGCAATGTGCTTACAAAACTTATTCAAGTCCCAGATTTCACGAACTTGGTTCTTGGCATAAGCCTTAGCCCCGTCCTCAGGCTTGAGGTAGTTGGTCATCAAAAATACAGAATACTCAATCATAATTAATCCTTTCTTTTAAAATGTTAATACTAATGTTACCTATGTCTCACTCAAAACTCAGAATGTCGAATGCCCGGGGTAATGAATTCTTCACTCTTCACTCTTCGTTCTTCGTTTAACTGATGCAAAGGTATAAAAAATGAGAGGCGAAATCAACTTTATGGAATAGCGTTGAATAACCATTGAATATTCGTTGAACAACCATTAAATACCCCTACTAGAAATGGAAGAAAACAGCAAGTCTAACGTGACTTTCAACATATACGGAGGCAACAACCAAATCCTCCCCAATGCCACAGAAGCCGTACAAAACTTCTATGGCGACCAATTCGCAGACCAAAAGCTCCATTCAGAAGGCGAATCCACCGATGCACCTAATGAAGATGAGCAGCGTCTCGCTATATATATTAATAAGGTGAAATCTCTCCGAGGTTACATCTCTCTCCTCACCGCTTGCAAGAAAGCAAAGGAAGTGGGCGAGGTAGTAGCCACGATGTGCCAGAACGAGGAGGCGATAGATGCCGACCTTATCGCCAAGAAAGATTTCATCCATCTCCTCCTTCCATTCCTCACGAATGTGAAGACAGGCAAGGGAGTAGATAACCTCCGCCTCTACATCAACAATGCATGGGATGCAAGAAAAAAGGCTATCCGACAGTCAAATCGATGAAATAGCCCTCAAAAAGTATATTATATTACTTGAGCAAGTATATTATATTACTTTGCCAAGTATATTATATTACTTGGGCAAGTAACTTATATTCCCGAAAACATGAGAGAAATATATATTCATATGATACGTAAGGCACAAGAGTTCATGAATGAGAATCATTATGCAGACATCTCTCGTGTACATTGTTTGCTCCGAAAGATGATGCCTAAGGAATACCATGACCTGATAGACCAGATTAAGGAGTGTCAAGACCCGCACGTTATGTTCAATGTTAATGGTGGCAACAACGTGATAGCGCCAAATGCTAGTCAGGCGAAACAAAATATACATGATGATTCTTCTAGTAGTATAAAAGATAATTTTCAATCATAAAAGTTGAATTATGGATTTGCAATTAGAGCGATTTTCAGACATCAATCTCAAAGATTCATTCTTTGATTCTTTGAGGTCGAGTTATCCCGAGTTTGATGAGTGGTATCATAAAAAGGAAGCTGCAGGTGCAACAGCCTACACCTATTATATTAATAGAGAACTGAAAGACTTTCTTTATTTGAAGATAGAGGAAGAGGAACTATCAGATATGGTACCTGTGCAACCTGCAAGGAAACGCTTGAAGGTCGGCACATTCAAGGTGGACAATGATAATCGTCATACCACACGTGGCGAGCGTTTCATGAAGAAAATCATGGATTTGGCTATAGCCGAGGATGTGGAAGAAGTCTATGTCACCATGTTCCCTACAGATGAGTTACAAGGCTTGATTCGTATGTTTGAGAAGTTTGGATTCTTACATGAGGCGGACAAGCCTCATGAGGACGGTAATTCGGAATATGTATTGATAAAGAATATGAGAAACCATATAGGTGATTTAAAACTCGACTATCCTTTTGTTAGAAAAGCGGGTTTTAATAAGTATGTTCTTTCTATAGTTCCAGAATACCATACACAGCTTTTTCCGGATTCCATTTTGAAAAACGAACAGAAGTATGATCTTATACAGGATGTTTCTGAGACTAACAGCATCTATAAGATATACCTTTGCTGGATGAAAGGTACTAGATATTTGAAAACAGGCGACAAACTTGTCATTTATAGGACTAGTGATTTCCAAGGTCCAGCCAAGTATCGCAGTGTTTGTACATCTGTTTGTACAGTTAGTGAGGTCAAGACCTTCAAAGACTTTGAAAATGAAGATGCTTTTGTGAATTATACCAATCGTTATTCGGTATTTAAGGAATATGAATTGAGACGATGGTATAGAACAAGGAATTGTTTCATTGTCATCAAGATGTTGTATAACATAGCTTTCACTAAGAAAGTAATCAATAAAGTGATGAAAGAGCAGGTTGGCTTGAACCCTGAGTATTGGGGATTCTTCAAGTTGACCGATGCTCAATTTGATAAACTATTGGAATTAGGAGAAATAGATGAACGTTATATTATCGATTAAGCCAGAGTTTGTTGAGAAAATCTTTTCTGGGGAAAAGCAATATGAGTACCGCAAGGTTCTCTTCAAGCAAAAGGTGGATACCGTATATATCTACGCCAGCCGTCCCATCAGCAAGATTGTAGGCGAGTTCAAGATAGCAGAGATTATCTGTGATACCCCTGCGAATATTTGGAATCAAACGAAAGAATACTCTGGTGTAACCAAGTCTTTCTTCCAACAGTATTATACAGGAAAAGATAAAGGCGTGGCCCTCAAGATAAAGGAATGTAAGCAGTACAAGGAGGCTGTTGATCCAACAACGGTTATTGCTAACTTTAAAGTTCCCCAGTCGTTTATATATGTTTAAGTTTTGTCTAATAGAAATATGATACCTCCATTTCAAGTAATAATAGATTGTCCCTTCAAGAGTATTACTAAAGATTCAACACTTGCTTCTATAGACAAGAAATATAGTGTTTGTATGGTAAAAGATTTTGAGGATGGAGTATGGAACGGTAAATCACCATTAGCCCGTATGGCGGTACCTATATAATATATTACCTTTCATATTATGAATACTGATATTAAGAGTTTGATACCATCCATGCATGCAGAACTGAAGCATATGCAATCTCGTGTTGCAGAGCTTCAAGTCTCATTGCAGCAAGGTTCATCTGATGAAAAGACGATTCTAGAGGAAAATTCTCGAATGAATCTGCGTGGGATTTGGACTTGAAACAAAAAATCCTTTAAAAATTTGGTAGTTTCATATAAAAACCATATATTTGCAGTCAAAAAAGGAGATACAATTATGAATACAATTACAATAGATAATAATACATATCACGACATAGAAAATTTTGCTCATGTAAACAATTTGGATGTAGCAGATGTTGTGAAGAAGTCTTTTCGTTTCTTTATAGAGGAGTTTAAGTTTGCTAAGCCGCATTCGAAAGCATCTCGGTATCAGTTGCCTTTGCATTTGAAAAAGATGCGAGGAGTATTAGCTGGTGTGGAAGATAGTGAGGATGAAAGATTAAACTATATATTGAGCAAGTAATGAAGAAGGTATTTTTAGATACGAATGTGGTTCTTGATTATTATCTGGATCGAGAAGGCTTTAGTGATGATGCTGAAGCTATCTTGGCTTATGGATATAATCAAGGATGTTCATTGTATGTATCTTCTTTAACTTGTGCTAATATGGCGTATATAGGCAGAAAGAAGTTCCCTGGTGAAGCGATATATGCAGTACTTGCAAGTTTGTTTGAATTTGCCGAAATAGCATCTGTCGATTCGAATGCTGTAAAGTCCGCAGTAACTTTGCAGGCTAAGGACTTTGAAGATGCATTGCAATATTTTTCTGCTAAGGCAATAGGTGTGGATTGTATTGTTACCAGAAACGTTAAGGATTTTCCTTTTTCGGAATTGCAAGTCTTGACCCCTAAGGATTTTTTGGCTCATTATGCAGTTAAATAAAATGACAGGTTGGATACTTACTAAGAAGAATACGACGTTATGAACATAGAAGAAAAAAAGCAGATTTTATGCGTCGCTTCAAGGCTTCTAGAGAGCGGAAGGCAGAATACATAGCACAAATGGAAAAGCGTATGCGTGATGACTATCGCCGCAGAACCGGTAAGGAAGCAGAATCGTTTTGTGTGTTGTAAGAATGAAAAAATTAGATTTAGTCAAGATTAATAGTTGTGTACCATATGCAGTAATATAGTAGAGACGCAGTCTTGGTGATATATGAATCGTTGCTTGCAACGAAAAAAATCCGTGAGATCCGTGAGATCCGTGTGCGACTTAAAAGAATAATATTGAGTGTTGAACACGAATCTTTCGAGACTAAGCAACTTATTCGTGTAATTCGTGCAATTCGTGTTCCGAAAAAAAATACGTAATTCGCGTGCAGAGAAATATCTATTGCTGTGAGGCATAGTGACTACCGTTGCTTGCAACGAAGAAATCTGTGTAAATCTGTGAGATCTGTGGGACATTAGACTAAACTCCTCATTCGATTGACGACAAGTGCAGAGCGATACTGCAATGAGGAGCAAAAAAATATATAATCATGAAATCCTTTTTATCAATCAAACCAGGAGCAACCTTTTTCTTAGGTAGCTCCCAGACTCTCGTCTATCATAAAGATAGCATCGAGATTATTTACCGTTACCAGTCTGGTAAGAAAAGTTTCTACACCCATGTTTACATGTACATTGTAGATGATACCAAAGTAACCCTTTATGCCGATTGGGGTGATTACTTCCTCCATTTGGATTTCAATAACCCAAATCGACCATTTCGACGGTATCATGAAGCGCCCTTGTCCAACTTTCGTAGAAATCCTGACCAACAATGATTTCGAGAAAGCAGGCATCATGTCGATGAATGGTAAGGAGACGATGGGCTTAGGCATGGATGTAAAGGTAGACTGGAATGGCAAAATCAAGCCAGCCGCTCTCCCATATTATCCATCAGTAGCCGATGGCATTGTCAAGTTAACAGAGAAGAGCCTCAAGCTCTATACCGAGATCTCCAAGAATTGCCCACTGAAACTCTGGAAAGATAGATTGGTTGCTGTTTGGGGCGAAGAAACAAAATAGAAAGCGGATTTCAGAAAATAAAGTACATTCTTCGTGCGAAAATTCAGTATGTAAGGACTCCTTACATACTGTCGCTAATATACGTTGATTAAAAAAAATAATACCATTATGGCAGATAAAGAACTTTTATAGTAAAGTTCTCAATTGTAAAATGAGCATAATATCTTCAAACTATGAATACTATCAGTTTAAGTGTCTACTGTATTACTTTATATAAGCGCTTTAAAAATAAAGATTTGGAAAACTTATCTAGTTTTGATCATGGAAAGGACTTTCTGAGTTTAGTTGATCAGCTATTTTTGTCTTGGAAGCAAGATGTTGAGTTATCCCTTTACAATGATGAGCAAGCTAAGAAAGTGAGTAGACTGCGGAGAATAGGTGATGCCTGCTGGGAATATCATCGCCATACGACATTTATTGATGGAATTATAGAAAGCGGTGAGTATGGAACACAGGAAGATATAATAGAAATCAAAACTGGTCGATCTAAGTATGTTAAGAAAAAAGAAGATGCTAGCTTGAGACCTTTCTACTTTATGTTTTATCATAAGCCTAATACAGAAGAATGCTTTTTGTTAGTGGAAAGAATAGGTCAAAATGGTATTGTCACCGTTTTGGAAAAAGCATTAAGAGAGTTTTTGAGCAATGCCCTGTCTGAGGAATATACGCTTGTGCTTAGACCTTATCTGATGCCAAAGGTCTTGAAGTTAAACATGGAGTCTGTTGGTGGTGCTAAACGAGTTATCTTGAAAGGGATAAAAAATAATGCAGTAAGTGGTACTGCCAAGCAGCAGATGTTTGCAGGCTGTGCAACAGAAGTGTCTTTCGTCGCACCCAAGAATAACTATATTCCTGGATTTGAAACACTCTTTGAAAAACTGAAAAAAGAAAAAGATAAGGGTGAAACTTGCAAGATAGATGCTTATGAATGTCAAGATGTAGCCTTTGAGGTATCATTCAATGGAAAAACAAGAATGTTATCTGTTGCCAATATTACCAATATGGGTATGAATGTAGATGTCACTAATAGGGTTAAATATGAAGGCGCTACAGGGTATCCAACTTATGCTTCTCTTAATGAGCAAGCCCATCAAGTTTTATCATATTTAGATTCATAGAGTTATGGGAAGAACATATAAGATTATTTTATGGGCGGCTGGTATTCTAGGATTTGTATGTGTTGGAATTTTCTTCTATTACATATACCTATATTCTACATTTACTGACGTACAGGAAACTGTGAAATCCCAGTTGTCGTCTAATGTTGGTGACTTTATTTCCGGAACCATTGGCACTATACTTGCTTTTATATCAACATTGTTTTTGTTTGTTACCTTTCGTGTGCAGCAAGTTCAATTTGAAAAAAATCAGTTAGATGCCTATCGTCAAAGATTTGAAGGAACATTCTTTAATATCATGTCCATGCTCTATCAAGTAAGAACAGAGGTGAACCAACAAATTTGTCTTAATTCTAAGCTAAAGTCTAAGAATCTTTTTGAGTTTTATCATTCGTTTGTTGATTTCTATGATTACAAACTAGACAAAGAGGCAGACTTTAAAGAAGCAATGACGATTTTGTTAAAAGACAATTATCAAAAGACAGAATTAGAAACCGCCATGTATGATTTAGGTCATGCTTATGATGAATATGTGGAGAGTCAAGGCTGTAATGCAGGTTTCTTCTTTCGTTATATTCATAATTTGATAACGTTTGTCATTCATCATTGGGGAGATGAAAAACAAAAGGATGTTGCCATTGGCTATTTGAATTTTATCCAAGCGCAACTGACCAACGAGGAATTAGCATTGTTGTTCTATGATAGCATCTCTAGAAATGGTATGGATAAGAAGCGAGTCTATACATTCAAGGAAAATATGGATGAGTATTCTTTCTTGGAGAATATACCCGATTTCATTTTGGCAAACAGAAACCATTACAAGATATTTACTCATACGATGTTCAAGTTTCTGAATGATGATGAGAGAAAAAATGTAAATATTTGAATTATGAGATTTTTAGGTAATATAAATTGTTTGAAACAGGATTCTATGGCATATAGAATCTATGATAAACTGAATTCCATATTGAAAGATGGTGATGATAGTTTGCTTTATCATTTATTTCCTGTTTATAGTGGCAATATAGATACTGGTAAGGTAAAAGCCAATTTGATGCTTCTTTCCTTAAACTATGGAATCTTTTATTTTGACTATATGCGGTATGGGGAATCTGTTGAGGAAGCTGAAGAGCGTATCAATACGCTATATTCATATATAACGGATACTTTTAGAAAGATTCCTGCACTGAAGAAAAAACGTGATACATTGAAGTATGATGTTAATACAGTCTTTGTTTCTGACCAAACGGAAGGATTAGGTCTTACCGATGACTTTATTCCTTCTAATGTTAATGATATTAAAGAGGTCTTAGAGAAAAATCAGGAGGAAATAGATGACAACAGTTTTGAATTGTTGCAGAGTTGCATAGAGGGAACTCCGCAAATGGTAAAAAAGGTTTTTCGTAAATGTCCTTCTGAGAAAATAACAAAAGGCCTCATTTTAAATGATATAGAAGGGTATATAGCAAAGTTTGATATAGAACAGAAAACTGCTGCTATTGCAGAAATTGAAGGGCCGCAACGTATTAGGGGACTTGCAGGTTCTGGCAAGACTATAGTCTTGACACAGAAAGCTGCTATCTATCATCTTAATCATCCAGATGATACTATTTTGTATACCTATTATACTAAGGCTCTTCATGATACAATAAAGGAACATATTAGTAGGGCTTTCAAATATTTTTCAGACAACAAGGAACCAGATTGGAGTAAAATTATAATCTGCCATGCTTGGGGTAGTGCTAATACACCTGGTGTATATTCTATGACATGTGAAAAATGTGGAATCATCCCTTTAAGTTATGGGCAAGCTATGCGCATGGCATGTAATGATCCCTTTGGTGCGGTGTGTAATTTGCTGATGGGGCAAAATTCTATTGTTCCCCAGTATGATTTAATTTTGATAGATGAAGGTCAAGATTTTACGCCACCTTTTTATCAATTATGTTACAAATTGTCAAAAACGAGAAAAATAGTTTGGGCATACGATGACTTTCAGAATATTTTCAATGTAAAGATCCAGGATGAACGTGCTACATTCGGAAAGAATGAGAATGGCAAATATAATGTTGATTTTGATAGGGATAATTTACCAAACCAAGATATAGTCTTGAAAAAATGCTATAGGACTCCAAGATATTCTCTGATTTACGCATTTTCTTTGGGTTTGGGCATCTATAATAAGAAAGTGTTACAACGTTTGGATAATAATGAACATTGGGAATCTTTGGGATTTCATGTTCTTCAGGGCGATTGTAAGACAGAAGATAACATGGTGATAGAACGACCTGAAGAAAATACTCCAGGTTATTCCAATGCGAAGTTTGACCAGACAAGTATACAGTTTAAGGCATTTGAACACTTTGATGAAGAGTGTAAGTTTATCGCAAAATGTATCACTAATGATTTGGCTTGTGAGAATCTTCGCCCAGAGGATATTTGCGTAATATGTGTAGATTTAAAATCAATGCAGGGTTACTTCAACAATATCAGTAATTATTTGTGGAAAAATGATATAAATACTTTTAATTTGATAGCAACAACTAGTGATAACCTATCCTTTTCAAAGGAAGGGTGTATAACTCTTGCTACAGTAAATAAAGCCAAAGGTAATGAAAAGGGAGTTGTTTACATCTGTGGTGTAGATTACGTTTTCTCTAGACCAAACAATGTAGTGCTTAGAGATATCTTGTTTACGGCAATGACTAGAACTAAAGGATGGCTGACAATTACTGGTTGTACAAGTGACTTTAGGCAATGTCTTGCAGAGACGAAAAGCTTAGAACAGAATAACTTTAGGTTGTGTTTTAAACAACCTTCTGAAAAGGAAACAAAAACAATAGAGGATCATAGTCGTGTTCAGAATTCGATTTATGATAATTTTGAAAAGAATATAGAAACTTTAAAGAAGATTGGGCAATCTAATGAAGATATTTTAAAGGAACTCCAAAGATTATTGAGCAATGACCGACAATAGCTTTTGTATAAAAGTACGTAAGGATGTTATTTCTATTCTCGAAAAACTAGAAATATTCCAGGAAGATGCTTTCTCGCCTAAAGATCATTATGCAGAAAGTGTTAAGGAGGTTGCTAGGGAGGGAACTCATTGGGATATTATTCAAGAGGTTTGGAAAACTCATTCTTATGATTTATTGTTGGTAGACAATTCTATTTTCCAATTTCATAAAGCAGGAGAAGATTTACGATATTGTTTTATGCAGAATCCCAAGGTGAAAGTTTCATGGAAAGAGTTCTTGAATAAAAACCATTTAAGAGAGGATGATATAGAGCCAGAAATGTTGCAAATGTGTAGAGGATGTTATGATAATGGTGACGATGATAGCTGCTATCAGATAATTGCTAACCCTGTGTATTTTCGGTATGACGTTTCTGGTATGCAATATAAAGAAGGATTGCATCCTTATTCCCATCTCCATGTGGGATTGCATAATGAAATCAGATTACCGATATCAAAGGTCATTACTCCTGAAATGTTTGTTCAGTTTGCAGTGAAGATGACTTACCCAGAGCTATGGAAGGAAAAAATGGGAGATGGTAGGGTAGCAGAGTTTAATAAAACGGTTAAAAATGGTTGTATTGCAGTTCCTAAAGATAAATGGAATGAACAAGACAAATATGACTTGTTTTTTATATAGAAACTTAACTCTTTCAAAATAATACAATAAATGCAATTCATGGAGACTATCAACATGGGAAATCTGATTAATTCACGGTTAGCTTTTATAGAGCTAATAAAGATTCTATATCAAATATCTTGTTCAGGAGAACAAGATGTCTATAGAAATAATTGTGATAAATTAGTAGCTGTTTTATGCCAGATACGAACTTACCACTTGATGCCATTGAGTCTTTTACCAACTTCATTCGAGACCATGTTGTTGGACTTTACTGATGGTTGGCAGGTTGGTAAGGTTCATTTAGCACAAACGCTTTATATATTTCTGGCTCGAACAATGTATTCTTCAGAGGTTGCAAATATTTACAATTCTGCCGAATATAAACAAGGATTGGAAATGTGCCGTGTTCAATTCCCTTATGAAGAAATTGTAAAATGGCTTAAAGATGTAGACTTTAATGAGCAGGAAGTTTTAAATGACTATTTTTATTTCATTCTGAATCCAGATGTTCGTAGTTTCAATGATGCTGAAGAATATACTATTTATCAGAAAAAAGTAAAGTCGATAGGCTTTCCTCGATTTGATAGACACGAAAATCCGATTCCTGTCTTTTTGTTGCACAAGATACAAAGTGAATATGAGAAAGCCTTAGATAAGTATAGAAACTATATTCATACACATTATTCTAAAGTAGAGAATTATTTTGAGGCATACAATGGGAGTGTTAGAATTTATGTAGCTACAAGATTTATAGACAAGCCAAAGGGTGAAGTAAAGTTAGTGTATTATTATGGAGATGATGAAGCAAATAATGTCGTTGTTTACCCATATTATGTAGATTTCATTCATCGTTTTCATAATAACGAATGTCTATCGCATCCTCTGACTGGTGGTTATTATGCAGGTTTTAATGAAGATAAACCTGTGGATGATTATGAATATCAGTTGAAAGAGATTCATTTAAAATTACAGGATATATTTGTAAGTTTGGCGAGTGAATCACAATTATTAGACTATTTAATCTTCATGTTAAGAGTACAAATGAAGAAAGTTGAAAAACAAGATGGTCATACGATAAAGATAGATGATAATCTATGGTATTTAGATATAGGCGATACGCTCAACATTGATATAATTGCAAGTAAATTACAGACATTAAAGTATAAGGGATTTATTTTTACTAGAAGACCTAATATGGAAATCCAAAAATACTTTGCGAAACACTTGATAGAATATCGTTCAATACAAGATATGGGTTGGGGGTTCTATTATAACAACTGTGATGAACTTTTACATTTATATATAAAGGAGCATTTGATGGGATTAGAGGTGGAAGACTCAAAAGCCTCGCACTTCATCAAAGGAAATATGCTCAAACAACGTCTTGAGAAGTGCGCTCGTGGAAAAGAATCTTGGAGTGAATACGAAATGATAGGAAAGGAAATCTTTGATTATCTTTTCATGGATGATTTTCTAAACTATAACTCGGAACTTCAATCTACGACAGACGATAGATTGTGTCGCCGGGACCTTATAATCAATAATTCTCCTTTGGGCGTTAATTCAATATGGGGGATATTGCAACAGCGATATAACTCTATGTTGATAGTTGTAGATTTCAAAAATTATCAAGAGCCTCTTTCTCCTTCAACATTATATGTTCCAACAAAGTACCTGAACAAGCAGACAGGAACTTTTGGTATCATTTTTACAAGAGAAGATTTGAATGAGGCAGCTCAGAAAGAACAGCTTCGTTTGGTTTCTACTGAAGAAAAAGTCCTGCTGAGTTTCTCAGATAATGACTTAATAGCTATGCTTGAGGAAAAGAAGGCTGGTGGGTCAGTAACATATCGGGTTAATGATAAGTATTTTTCATTAATTAAGAAAATATAGTTAAGTGATCTTGACTTATTTTGAAATGATAAAATTCAATATTATAAAGCGTTATGACAGCAAAAGAATATTGTACAGCCTTTTGTGAAGGCTACTTCTACGCTCAGTTAGGCGAGAAACTTACCAATGGTAAAGTGACAGAACATACACTGGACTTAGCTAAGGAAACGGCTCAGAAATGTATGGAACAACAGATAGCCTATTCTAGTTTTGATGAAAAGCAAAAGCAGGTGATGAAAGAAAACCTTCATGAATGGGCAGATACAGTGATGCAAGGTTTCAAGAAACGTTTGCGTGAGAGCGGCAGATTGATAGAATCTTGATGATGCGCTAGCCGACAAACAATCGCAACTCTGTTGCGTAGGTACTCATCGGCAGCCCCTTGTGGGCACAGGCTCCGCTGACGATACTAAAACTCTGGCGGCGCTATAGCAGAGCCAGCTACATCCCCGCTTCCTGAGGAAGAGGGGCTTGGGGAGAAAGTGGAGCTCTCCTTGCAGGAGAGACGGAGAGGTAGAAAAAAGCCTTCCTTAACGGTAAGGAAGGACGGGTAGGTTTTCGAAACATGTTATTGATTAATAAATAATAATTATATGAAAGGAATAGTATTAGCAGGTGGTAGTGGTACACGCTTGTACCCCATCACAAAGGGTATCAGCAAGCAGCTGATACCAATCTTTGATAAACCGATGATATATTACCCAATATCAGTATTGATGTTGGCAGGTATCCGCGAGATACTCATTATTTCAACACCATTTGATTTGCCAGGCTTCAAGCGCCTTTTAGGCGATGGAAGCCAGTTAGGTGTGAAGTTTGAGTATGCAGAGCAGCCATCACCAGATGGCTTAGCCCAAGCCTTCATTATCGGAGAGAAATTTATTGGCGATGAGGCTGCTTGCCTCGTATTAGGTGATAACATTTTCTATGGTGCAGGATTAAATCAGATGCTGCATCAAGCAGTAGTAGATGCAGAGCAGAACAACAAGGCTACCGTTTTTGGCTATCGTGTAAGTGATCCGGAACGATATGGTGTAGCCGAGTTTGATGAGCAAGGCAATTGCCTGAGCATTGAAGAGAAGCCTGAATATCCAAAGAGCAACTATGCCGTAGTAGGCTTATACTTCTATCCAAACAAGGTGGTAGAAGTAGCTAAGCATATCAAGCCTTCCGCTCGTGGTGAGTTGGAAATCACAACGGTGAACCAGGAGTTCTTGAAGGATAAACAGTTGAAGGTGCAGACCATGGCTAGAGGATTTGCCTGGCTTGATACCGGAACTCATGATTCCCTTTCAGAGGCATCTACCTTTATCGAAGTCTTGGAGAAGCGCCAGGGCTTGAAGGTAGCTTGTCTGGAAGGCATCGCATACCGTCAGGGTTGGATTACCGCAGAACAATTGAGAGAGAATGCTCAGCCTATGTTGAAGAATGACTATGGCAAGTATCTGCTTTCAATACTTGAAGAGAAAGATCAAACATTAAAAAAGAATTTAGAATATTAGAAAACAATGAATATAATTAAAACTGATATAGATGGCGTACTCATTATAGAGCCACGCCTCTTCCGTGACCCTCGTGGCTACTTCTTCGAGAGCTTCAGCGAGCGAGAGTTTGAAGAGAAGGTTGCCCCAATCCTGGGGCATAGTGTTCACTTCTGCCAAGACAACGAGTCAATGAGTAGCTATGGCGTGATGCGTGGCCTGCACTTTCAGTGCCCACCATATACCCAGAGCAAGCTGGTACGCTGCGTAAAAGGTAGAGTGCTTGATGTAGCTGTAGATATCCGCAAAGGCTCTCCTACTTATGGTAAGCATGTTGCAGTAGAACTGACAGAAGACAATCATCGCCAGCTCTTCATTCCAAAGGGCTTTGCTCATGGTTTCGCCGTACTCTCAGAAACAGCAGTATTCCAATACAAGTGTGATAACTTTTATCACCCAGAGGCTGATGGAGGTATCTCGATTCTCGATGAAACCCTCGGTATTGATTGGAAGATACCAACGGAACATGCTAATCTCTCAG
>ULXA01011011.1_pt1 | contig 14104 bp, 14 predicted proteins | sample 1960861 | NCBI WGS metagenome assembly ULXA01 (sample SAMEA4835827, study PRJEB28245) | human gut metagenome | biome: gut microbiome; material: fecal sample | place: Denmark | collected 2008
CTGATACACTCACGAAATTATTAATGCCCTGTCGGCACTGAAAATGTTTTCGACGGTGGTGGCGATATATTTAACTGTGTGGCTTTAATAACAATCAGTTTATCGACAGTCCGAAAAACCGATGCCAAAAAGCATCGGTTTTTTGTGTTTATTTTTCTCCGTCGGGTCTGAAGGTGTGTTCCTTGAACGCTATGCAGTTTCCGCCTATGCGTTTTGCAACACTCTGGGAACGCATCGCCCTGACATATATATCGTCATAGGTATCGCCGGGCATGCCTCTTGCGGCGCTTACTGTCGCCGTTATGTTACGGTAACGGCTTGCTTCGGGGAACGGGATCTTCATATCCCTTACGGCACTGCGTATCTCCTCGCTGAGTACAATTGCATCCTTATCGGCTTTTACCGTAAGGCAGACAAGGATAGTATCGCCCTCATATCTGCAGATAATATCCGTCTTAGGCTTTGATATTATCTTTACGCAGTTGGCTACGGCAAAAAGCACTTCATCGGCTTTTTCATTGCCGTAAATGCGGTTGTATTCCGCAAAATTGTCTATATCGACAAGCAGCAGTGCAATGCTGTTGCCGCTTCTGAGAAGCTCGGTCGCCTTTTCTATGCCGTATGCCCTGTTATAGAGGTCTGTACGGCTGTCCATTACCGCAGACATCTTCATCCTCTCTCTGTCGTCCTTTATACGCTTTGAATTTATCATTCTGGCGGTGTAAAGACTGTACATCGAGCAGGATATGAAAAAGCCGAGCAAGGCAAGTCCCCACACTGTGAACGGGTAATAGCCCGAAACATCGTTTATATTACAGAGTATCGTATACCATACGGGGATTATTCCGAGAAATACGGCAGATGCGGCAGGTGCGAATACGGGAACGGCGGCGAAAACCATTATTGTTACCGCTGTCTGCGAAAGTCCGGTCGCCCCGAAAATACAGCCGGTGACCTTTATACAGTATGAAATCAGATAAAGTCCCCAGAATACATAAGGATAATATGACGGGTATTTTCCGCTGAAATAAAATCCGAAGCCGACACCGCACACTGCGGTGAACAGTATCAGCACCTCTCCTGCAATCTCTGCCGAGCCGCCGTCGGTAATTACATTCTCGAACAGAACCGACATAAACGTGCAGATTATCATTATGATCGCCGCTATCGGAATGATACGGCAGTTATAGCGTGATATGCAGGCGGCGAGCAGGCTTTTTCCGCTTTTGCCCTCTATCTTCTGAGTAGAAAACTTTGCCGCAGTTGCCATAGGCAGACGGTTTTTAATTTCATTTGCTCCGAGTGAAAACAACTCTGTAACTTTCATTATTTTTTATTCCTTCCGGGAATTATCCTCACCGTTATCCGCCGGTTCGATGAAATTTTTTCCGCAATGCTCGCAGAAGGACGAATTGCCGTTTATCTTTGCGTGGCAGAACGGGCATTCGTCATAGTGCTGAAGCTGAACGCTTCCGTTGTCGATTTCAATATTGTCAATTTCGGGGTTATCTGTAAACAGGCTCTTACGCTTTCTGAAATAAATGTAATTAAGCAGTGATGCGACACCCGAAAACGCTATCATCACTATCATATTTCTGACAGTATCGCCGAATGTATAAACCTCAGGATAGACCATAACATTAAGACACCCTGACATAAGCTGTCGCACGCCGTTTATAACAGGAACAGAAATCAGAAATGCGACTATCAGATTATATCCCGACACTGCGAGCGTACCCATTCTTTTGAATACAAGCACACACAGCACAAGAAGATAGACCGTTACCAGAAAATCCGCTACGGCGATTACCGTGAATAATTCCATATTCATTCCGGTAAAGGACGACTGTATCTTTTCGATGGCTTCGGGATTGTTAATTGTGGCGGCTATAAGAATATAGCTGATTATACCCGATATGCAGCTTATGATATTGAGTATCATCGACACATAGCGGAAAAATTTAAACCACCTGAGCGGCAACGGATAATAATCCATTCTGAGCTTTGCACGATATTTTCTTAATTCACGTTCATTCTTTTTTGCGTTTTCATCCATTTTGTTACGTCCTTTCAATCACTGAAAAGGCTCCTTCTGTTTTTGAAATATCTTAAATTCAGAATGAGCCATACTGCCATAAATACTACTGAGAAAATTGCGAAAAGTATATTTGTTATGCTGATGTCATAGCCTTTAACGCCGCTGAACAGCACAACTCTGAAAAGCTCGCTTGCCGAAGTGCTTACAGCGTTTACACACGAGGTATATATGAGGAAAAATTTGAGGAAACCGTAAGATTTCTGCGTCAGCTCGGAAAGCTGTCTGAACATTATGACGCAAAGAGGAACAACAGCCGCAAGCAGTACCGACATTACGATATTGTATGCTATAAAGCCGGGTATTGCGGCGGCATTTGCCTGTTTCTGCACATCGTCGCTGAATGACGCAAATACCGACACAACGCATACTATAGCCGAGTAGCCCGACATCACAGCCTGCAGTACCGTTATCACGGTCTTGAATATGCGAAGCCATGTAACAGACAGCGGATAATCGTACAGCTTCTGATTTGCATAGCGTATTCTGTCACTGCGGCTGTTTATCACGGGTTTATTAGGTTCTGTCTTGTATGAGCTGTTCTTTCTCTTTGCTTTTGACATCTCTTGTCGTTTTCCTTTCGTTTGCCTGAAATAATCGGATTAATTGTCCGCCTGCTCCGCCTTTTCGGAATGTGTGCAGGTTATATTGACAAGGCACTTTCTCGGACAGGCAGATACGCAGGTGCCGCACGAGGTACATTTGTCATAGTCGATAACAGCGTGGTTATCCGCAACGATAACCGCACCGTGAGGACATTTTTTCTCGCATATCTTACAGCCGATACAGCCGTTTGTACATACCGTTCTTGTGACCTTGCCGCTGTCCTTTGACGAGCAACGCAGAGCAACTGTGCTTGTTTCTTTTCGGAGGAATATAAGGTGATTCGGACAGGCGGTAACGCATTTTCCGCAACCGCCGCACTTAGCAGGGTCAACCACCGCAACGCCGTCAGTGATCGTAATTGCGTCATTACCGCAAACCGCTGCGCAGTCGCCGTAGCCGTCACAGCCGAAGCGACATTCGCCCTTGCCGTTGTAAAATTTCTCAACAGCGGCGCAGGACTTTGTTCCTGTGAATGTAAATCTGTCCTTAGTCGCTTTTTCACAGCCGTTGCAGGCCACATAGGCTACCTCACGGATAAATTCTCCGCCCTCGGTACCCATTATTGCGTTTATCTTCTTCATAACATCTGCTCCGCCCGGCTTACACAGGTTAGTCGGTGCGCCGTCATGAGCTACGGCAGCGGCATAGCCTGCACAGCCCGAATAACCGCATCCGCCGCAGTTTGCACCGGGAAGTGCCTCGGTTATCTTTGCCTCGGTTTCATCTGTCTTTACAGCCAGCACCTTTGACGCTATCAGCAGTAATATACCCGAAAGTGCGCCGAAGCCGAGAAATATAAGTATAGGTAAAATATATTCTTTCATCGTCTTTCCTTTCGCTTAACCGCCGAAAATTCCGTCAACTACGCCGCCGAAGCCTATAAACGCAAGCGATACTATCGAAGCCGCCATAAGCGTTATCGGCGCACCCTGAAGTGCCTTAGGTATATCACAGCGTTCAAGTCTTGAACGTACACCTGAGAATATTATCATAGCTATCATAAAGCCAAGACCCGCACCGAACGAGTTTACAACGCTCTCTAAAAGGTCATAGTCTTTTGTAAGGTTGAGCAGTGTAACACCGAGTACGGCGCAGTTTGTGGTGATAAGGGGAAGATACACGCCGAGCGACTTATAAAGCGGCGGCATATATTTTTTCAGCACCATTTCAACAAGCTGAACGAATACGGCGATTACAAGGATAAACGCTATCGTATTCATATACTCTATTCCGAGCGGAACAAGTATACCGTAGTAGATAGGATAGGTAACAAAGCTTGCGCAGACCATTACGAATGTAACCGCCGCACCCATGCCTATTGAGCTGTCGAGCTTCTTTGAAACACCTAAGAAGGGGCAGATACCGAGGAATTTCGATAATACGAAGTTCTCGGTCAGAATGCCTGTCAGCAGTATTATCATCAGATTTTTTGCGATTTCCATTACTGCTCACCTCCGTTACTGTTTGCCTTGTCGCAGGCACCGGGGCAGCCCTCTGCGTTGGGGCAGTTGTGACAGCCGATCTCACGGGGCTTTTTCTTCATAAGGCGGTTTACAACGGCTATAACGGCACCGAGTACAAAGAATCCACCTGCGGGGAGAATAAACAGCGTCATAGGCTCTATAAATTCAGGCATTACGGTAATTCCGAACCACTGACCCGAACCGAATATCTCACGGACAGAGCCTACAAGCACAAGTGTCAGCGTAAAGCCGAGTCCCATTCCAAGACCGTCCATTATCGACGGGATGACCTTGTTTTTAGAAGCGAACATTTCCGCTCTGCCGAGAATGATACAGTTAACTGTGATAAGGCTCAGGTACATACCAAGGCTCGAATAAATATCGGGGGCGAATGCCTGTAATATAAGGCTAACAAACGTTACAAAGCCTGCTACTATAACTATATATGCAGGAAGTCTTACCGTGTCGGGAATCACTTTTTTAAGCAGAGATATAACTATATTTGAACATACAAGTACAAACGTTGTGGAAAGTCCCATACCTACACCGTTTGCCGCCATTGTTGTAATGGCGAGCGTGGGACACATACCGAGCAGCATTACCATGTTCGGATTTTCTTTTATAAGTCCTTTGGTAAATTCCTTCAGATTACTCATTCGGCTGTACCTCCTTATCCATTACCGAGTATGCCTTTACGGCAAGATTTACAGCCTTCGCCATACCTTTTGAAGAAAACGTCGAGCCTGTAATTCCCTGTACCTCGTTTTCGTTTTTCGGCTCTGACTTGACTATCGAAATATCCGACTTCACACCGTAGAACCTCTGCAGGAATGCATCGTCGTTTATTTTTGAGCCAAGACCGGGAGTTTCACCGAGTGCGATTATGCTTATACCGCTTACCGCGCCGTTTTTGTCGATTGCTATTACTGCGTCGATGCCGTCTGCGGCATAGCCGTCAACAACGGTTTCAAAAAGGAACGTGCCTTTTGTCTTGTTCTTTACTATCTTTGAGATATTACCGAATTCTTCGCCGTCCAGCTTTGCCGCCGCCTTATCGGTGATAAGCGCATATTCGCCCTCGCCGTCTGCGGCGATACAGCCTGCTTTCAGATTATCCGTCAGTACACCGGACGTATCGACATAAGTCAGATTATATGTGACTATCAGCAGTGCGCAGATAAGAGTACAGATAATTGACAATACAAGCACGGGCTTGATTTTTTTCAGTACGTTCATTTCTTACCGCCTTTCTGCTCACTTGCCGCACCGAATGCCTTCGGCACTGTGAAGCGGTCGATAAGCGGAGAAAGGATATTCATAAGCAGTATCGAGTATGATACGCCCTCAGGCATACTGCCAAAGCTTCGTATGAGCATAGTCACAAGGCCGCAGCCGATGCCGAATATTATCCTGCCCTTTGTGGTGATGGGAGTAGTCGCATAGTCGGTAGCCATGAATATTGCACCGAGCAGAAGTCCGCCCGAAAGAACGGACGCCAACGCACCCTCAAGGCTTCCTGTTGAGAATATCGACAGCACGAACACCGTACCGATGAAGCACAGCGGCGTTACGGGCGATATTACACGGACAGCCACTAAGAAAATTCCGCCTATAAGCAGTGCAAGAGCGCAGGTTTCGCCTATACAGCCGCCTGTTGTTCCGAAGAACAGGTCGGCAAGCGAAGCGGGCGTTTCGCTTACAAGAGGTGTCGATGTCGTTACTATCTCACCTGCATTTCGGTAGTAGAACGGCTCTGCCCATGTTGTCATATAAGACGTGAACGACAGCATAAGCACTATTCTGCCTGTTATCGCAGGGTTTGCAAAGTTCTGACCGATACCGCCGAAAAACTGCTTTACTATTACTATTGCTACAAAGCAACCGATTATCGCCATATAAAAAGGCAATGTGACGGGCAGGTTGAACGCAAGGAGCATACCTGTTACCACAGCGGACAGATCGCTTATCGTGTTGCTTCTTTTCATTATCTTTCTGCAAGCCCACTCGAAAATCACGCAGGACGTGCAGCATATTACTGTCATTATGAGCGCTCTGAGTCCAAAGATCCACACAGACGCAAACAGGGCTGGGAGCAGTGCTATAATAACGCTCAGCATTATCTTCTGAGTCGTAACACCCGACTTTATGTGCGGTGACGGCTCTATTATAAGTTTAGACATATATTATACCCTTACTTTCCTTTCCTTGTTGACTGCTCACGCAGAAATGCCTTTGCAAGCTGATTCTTTTCCGCAAGGTTACGCTTTGCCGGACAGACAAAGCTGCAAGCGCCGCAATTGACGCAGAGGTTTACCTTCAGCTTTTCAAGTCGCCTTGCGTCCCTCATATCAAATGCGTGTTCAAGCTCTGTCGGCAGAAGATTCATACTGCAGGCTTTTACGCACTTGCCGCAGCGTATGCACTCTGACGGCTCATACACGGGGCTGTCTGCGAACATAAGCACTGCGTTGTTTGTTTTGGAAAGCGGATAGTCGGGATCGAATGCACACGCACCCATCATAGGTCCGCCGAGTATTATTCTATCGGGCTTGTCGGAAAGCTCGGCGTAATACACTATCTCGCCTATCGACATTCCGACGGGAACAATGAAGTTTGACGGCTTCTTCACAATATTTCCGTCAACGGTTATTCTTCTTTTTACGAGCGGCATACCCGTTCTTATATACTGTGCGATAAATGCCGCAGTGGAGGAATTGACCACTATACAGCCGCTTGCAAGGGGCAGTGTGCCTTCCTTTACCACCCTGCCTGTCGTGCTGAAAATAAGCGTTTTCTCAGCACCCTGCGGATAGCTTGATTTGAGCGCCTTTACTGTGATGTTGTCGTGCTTTTCGCAAAGCCTTGTCATTTTCTCGATGGCTTTCGGCTTATTCTTTTCAATGCCGATAACGCACTTCGGTATACCGAGATATTTCAGCATAAGCAACACGCCCTCAAGAACGTCCTCGCCCTCCTCCATAAAGCAACGGTAGTCGGAGGTTATGTAAGGCTCGCACTCCGCACCGTTTATAATAAGGAAATCGGGCTGTTTTTCTTTTGGGTCAAAGCCGAGCTTCAGCGAGGTAGGAAAGCCTGCGCCGCCAAGACCTATGGAGCCGCTGTTTCTTACCGCCTGTAAAAACTGCTCCCTGTTTTCTACAGTGGGGGGACAGACGCTGTCGCTAATCTGTTCGAGGCCGTCATTCTCAATAACGACCGACTGCATATTCCTGCCCGATATATGCAGGACATCGGTTATCGCCGTTACCGTTCCCGATATACTGCTGTGAACGGGTGCGGACATAGCCGCCTCACTGCTGCCTATCACATCGCCTATCTTCACCTTGTCGCCGACCTTTACTGTCGGGGTACACGGTGCGCCGAGATGCTGAGCCATACTTATCACTACCTTGTCGGGCATAGGTAGCTTTACTGTTTCGCTTTCGGCGGAATGTTTGAAGTGCGGCAGCTTTACCTGATGTAAAAGCATAAATTATACCCTCCGGATTCATTCCCGTTTTTTAGGGCAATACCGCATAATTATTGTCGTGCGATTGCGCAGTCAGATTTTTCGTCAGATTGCATAAATTGAGTGCGGGCAGGCTGACGCCTGTCAAGCGAAATTTGTGCAAGATGACGGAAAATACGCAAGCAAGCGTGCGGCAAAGGCGATAGCCGTTAATTGTGCGGTGTTGCCTTAGTTATACAATTTTATTTTACACTAATTAATGCTTATAGTCAAGAAAAAATGCGTGGCGGGTGAATTTCGTACCGTACAATTTTTGTGAATGATCATCCGGATAAGCAATACCGTCCTCAGACAGCAAACCGCCGTGTACGGAAATGTACACGGCGGTAATGATTTTATTTGCTTTTATTATCCATCATTGTGGCTATGTGGGTAGCCATCATTTTTGCGGTTTCGGAGCTTATCCTGTCTTCACTTTTCGTGTCGCCGGTCAGATGAATTATTTCCTTACGCTTTCTTTCCTGTTTCGGCTCGGGAAGTGCGTTGAAGAAATCCTCCGATGAGATTTCCTCGTACTTGTCATAGTTATCGATATAGGAACGTGCCGTACCGATTATCTTTGAATATCCGGCATCGCCCGAATTCTTCACCTCTGTGAAGAACTGCTTTACACGCTCGTCACGCACCTTTGCAAGACTGGAGGCAACGTATGAGTAGGTGGCGGAAAGCTCCGGATTTCGCATAACGTTCAGTGCAAAATCAATAAAATCGTCCTTGCTGTGATAACGCAGGTAGTTGCAGGCAGCAGTTACGCTGTTATAATAATTTTCCGAAATTATCACCTTGCCGTCAAGCTCGGTCTGACCTGCAAGCAGAGCGTCAAGCATAGGCTTTGTAAGCTCGTCTATGCCTTGTGCGCAGGCTACCATATCCGCATCGGGATAACGCTCGGAGAATATGTCAAGCTGCTTCGGTATCCTCTTCTGGCTTGACTTCGGCACTATCCCCAGCTTCTGCTTTATCGTATCGTAGGTATCCGGGGTAACGTATTTTCTTGCGGTAAGTCCGATTCTCAGCTGCTCCTTTGTCAGAGATTCAAACGGCACTCTGAATGACGCAGAGGAAAAACCTATGGATTTAATCTCCTCGTTTTCGTCCGTTATCTTCCATATATTTTTAAGCGGCTGTATCTGTACCGTATAAAAAGGTCGGTTTTCTATAGCCGCCGCACAAGCCGCATAATGTCCCTTCAGCAGTAATGAGTAAAGGCCCGAAAAATGAATGGATATTCCGAACAGATCTCCGTTTCTCGTTCCCTTCACGCTTGCCTTTTTTATCAGCGAGGGGTCATAGGACGAGGGCTTTTCGGTAGGAATCAGAAACGGTGCGCTGTACGCCTTATCGCCGATTAATCTGATATTTCTGCTGCTGTTTCTGAGCTGTTTTGACACGCCGTATCCCGACCAGAAAAACATATTTTCTCCTGCCGTGGGATATGTTTCAACATAGCTTACCGCATAAAGTCCGTCAGAAAGCAATCTCATAAGCGGCTCAAGGGCATATTCGGGAGAGCCTCCCGCCGCCAGCTTTTCATACGCTCTGTCTATGCTGTCGGCAATTATCGAGCCGCCCGATGCACTGCCGTATTCGCTTATTACCTTGTCTGCGTCATCATCATTCATTCCTCCGCTTATCGCCATTACCGGCTCATCGTGAGAATAAAGGCAGTATTTATCATATTCGGAATTTATCCTGCAGATGCCTATCTTTGAAAGTCCGTTTTTGACCGAGAACACAAGCACTTCGCTTTCGTTTATATTTATCCGTTCACAAACGACCTCGGGTATTCTTTCACTCATTATCCCCTGCTCCTTTCCGCTTATTTATCCTGCGTTCCGAGCGCAAGGTACTGTTCTATCCTGTCAAGAGCCGCTCCGTCGAAAAGCGATTTCGGTATCCATACAAGCGGTGCGTTCCCTCTTGTGACTATGAACATTGACGAGGTTTCTATATAATTATCATTCATTCCGAAGCGAATTATCTCGTGCGGGCTGTATACGCTCTCCTCTGCGGCGGATACTCCTGCGGGGCATACGGCAAACGTTATCGTTTCATCGTTATCCGCACAGCTTCTGATAAGACCCGAGTATTTTATCTTTGCGATAAGCACCATTACAAGATAGGTCAGCACTACCGCACCTACGGCGCAGAAGAATGTGCCTATTGACAGATACCACCATGTATCCTGTGCAAAACCGATATACATCTGGAAAATAATTGCGGCGGTAACGCACGCAAGTATCCCTATGCACCAGAGAAGTCTGCCCATTTTACCCAGAACGAGCGACAGCACGGAAGAACGTATCTCTTTGGGATTGTATTCGCCTTTTGCAAAAACAGCGGAGTCGGGTATATCGTAATTTGAATAGAAGCGCTTGTCCGGAAGCACCTCTACGCTAATGCCACAGGCTGTTTCCTTATCGGATACCTGCGACAATATCAGCGTCTTTGCCGCTGTAAACTGTGCTCTGCCCGTAAACGCCCTGTCGGGTATGTGGTATGTCTGCTTTCCTGTAGTGACAGTGATACTGCTTTTGTCGATTTTAACCGCAGAAATATCAGCCCACTCGTATACGTCGGGGTGGGCGTCACCGGGATATATGACCGAAAAATTATCGGATATTATGTAAGTCGTTCCGTTACTGTCGGTCATGACCTGACCGCACAGATGTTCAAACGCCATTAAAAGCCTCTTTTCCGCCTGAACCGCATTTTACCGCCGCAGGCAAAATTACTCTGTATATTTATCGGCAGATATACAGTTGAATTTAAGTTTATCGGCAAAAAAATACGGCTGTAAGCGTATGCAAAATATACATCACGTCACCGACAGCGGTATTTATGTGAAAAATATACTGAAAACCGCCCTCAAGGCGACTATTTATATGCAAAGAAATCTTGACTTTTATTTGTAAAGCGGTTATAATTATTGGTAAGCACAAAAATTACCGTGCGGCTTTGCTGTATAAAAATACAGTATATTCATCAACACTTATAAAGGGGTAGGTCGATAGATGGCGTCAGAAAAAATGACGGTTGCAAGAGCTATGGTAAAGGCTCTCGAAGCGGAGGGTATAACTACTGTATTCGGTTATCCGGGTGCGGCTATATGTCCGTTTTATGACGAGCTTATAAGCTCGGATATACGCCATGTGCTTGTGCGCCACGAGGTAAACGGCGGACACGCCGCAAGCGGTTATGCCCGTATGACCGGAAAGCCTGCCGTTGCTATAGCAACATCGGGACCGGGTGCGACAAATCTTATCACGGCAATCGCAACCGCCCATATGGACAGCATACCTATGGTGCTTATCACAGGACAGGTAAGCTGTGAACAGATAGGACGTGACGTTTTCCAGGAGGCAGATATAACAGGTGCGGCTGAGCCTTTCGTAAAGCACAGCTATCTTGTCAAAGACCCTGCGGAAATGCCGGTCATCTTCAAAAACGCATTTTACATCGCAGGCTCCGGCAGACCGGGACCTGTGCTTATAGATATGCCTTTTGACGTTCAGAAGGCAGTAATAGATTTTGAATATCCGAAAACGGTGGATATACGCTCATATAAGCCCAGCATTCAGGGAAACAAGCTGCAGATAAAGCGTGCCGTTGCCGCCATAGAAAAGAGCAAAAAGCCTCTTATCTGTGCGGGCGGAGGTATCTTTACCGCAGGTGCGGTAAATCTGCTGAGAGAGTTTATGAAGGTGACGGATATACCCGTTGTCAACACAATGATGGGTATGAGCAGTGTTCCGGCGGACGATCCCTTGTTCTATGGAATGATAGGTATGCACGGCGTAAAGAGTGCGAACTACGCTATCAACAACTGCGACCTGCTGATACTTCTCGGTGCGAGAGTAGGCGACAGAGCGGTCACCGCAATAAGCAGACTTGAGGGCGCAACGGTAATACATATAGATGTTGACCCTGCGGAAATAGGCAAGAACCTTGCCGCAACGATACCCGTTGTAGGCGATGTAAAGAATATACTCGAACAGCTGCTTGAATGTGTGAAGAATTACGACCACTACGACTGGAAGCAGGAACTGAGTGAAATAAAGAAAACACAGGACAAGCCGATCGGCAACGAGCCTGACGGATGCGTTAATCCCAAGGCTTTCATAAGGCTTCTCGGACAGAAGCTCCCCGACAATTCCGTTGTAAGCGCCGATGTAGGACAGAATCAGATATGGACCGTCAACAATATCGGTCTTAAAAACGGACGATTCATAACATCCGGCGGTATGGGAACAATGGGCTATTCCGTTCCCGCCGCTCTCGGTGCAAAGGCGGCACGACCGGACAGCGAGGTTGTCGCAATATGCGGCGACGGCAGCTTCCAGATGCAGTTTATGGAGCTTGCGACGATGATACAGCATAACATTGCGGTAAAGGTGATAGTTATGACCAACAATCGTCTTGGTATGGTAAGAGAGCTTCAGACAAACGGTTACGACAACAGACTGACAGCGGTTTTCCTTGACGGCAGTCCCGATTTTATAAAGCTGGCTGACAGCTACGGCATACCTGCAAGGAGAGTTACCGATATAGCCGATGCGGACAAGGCGATAGATGATATGCTCTCGTCGAAAGGCTGTTATCTGCTTGAAGTCAGAGTAGCCGAAAATGAAAAGACTATACTGTAAAGGGTGAGCCTATGAAGCATACTATATCAATACTTGTAGAAAACCACGCAGGCGTTCTCGCAAGAGTTGCGGGACTTTTCGCAAGACGGGGTTTCAATATAGACAGCCTTGCGGTAGGCGTTACAGAGGACGAGAAGATTTCCCGTATCACAATTATCGCAGACGGAACGGCATATACCTTGGAGCAGATTGAAAAACAGCTCAACAAGCTGATAGACGTTATAAAAGTACGTCATCTGCCTGCGGAGGAGCTTTTATCAAGAGAGCTTGTACTTATAAAGGTAGCTTGCCAGCCGTCACAGAGGGCTGAGCTTATCTCGCTCGCCGAGATAGCAAAGGCAAAAATTTCCGATATAACGGTAAATACGATGACGCTTGAATTATCCGACAGCGTTCCCCGTATAAAAACGTTCGAGGAGCTTTTACGTCCGTACGGAATAAAGGAAACTGTCCGTACAGGCTCTATAGCAATGCAAAAAGGCGGGGCTTCTATGAAGCTGTAAAAGCCACGCTTTAATATACGGAGGCAAAACTCCGAAAACAAATTTAAAGGAGATCTTTAAAATGGCAAAACTTTATCATCAGGAAGACTGCAACCTTTCTCTGCTTGACGGCAAGACAGTTGCAATAATCGGTTACGGCAGCCAGGGACACGCTCACGCTCTTAACTTAAAGGACAGCGGCGTTAAGGTAATCATCGGTCTTTACAACGGCTCAAAGTCTTGGGCTAAGGCTGAGGCTGCAGGTTTTGAAGTATACACAGCGGCAGAGGCAGCAGCTAAGGCTGACATCATCATGATCCTTATCAACGATGAAAGACAGGCTGACCTTTACAAGCAGAGCATCGAGCCTAACCTTACAGCAGGCAAGACACTTGCATTTGCTCACGGCTTCAACATCCACTTCGGTCAGATCGTACCTCCCAAAGACGTTGATGTTATCATGGTTGCTCCTAAGGGACCGGGTCACACAGTACGTTCAGAGTACACAATCGGCAGAGGCGTTCCCTGCTTAGTTGCAGTTCACCAGGACGCTACAGGCAGAGCGCTTGACACAGGTCTTGCTTATGCCGCAGGTATCGGTGGTTCAAGAGCCGGCGTACTTATGACAACATTCAAGATGGAAACAGAAACAGACCTCTTCGGCGAACAGTGCGTTCTCTGCGGCGGTGTTACAGCCTTAATGAAGGCAGGCTTTGAAACTCTTGTTGAAGCAGGCTACGATCCTCAGAACGCTTACTTCGAGTGCATCCACGAGATGAAGCTCATCGTTGACCTTATCTACAAGGGCGGTTTCCAGATGATGAGATATTCTATCTCCGATACAGCCGAGTTCGGTGACTACGAGGTTGGTAAGAGACTTATCACAGACGAAACAAAGAAGGAAATGAAGAAGGTTCTCGGCGAAATCCAGGATGGTACATTCGCTCGCAACTGGATCATGGAGAACAAGATGGGCCGTTCACACTTCAATGCAGTAAGACGTATCGAAAGCGAACAGCAGCTTGAGCAGGTTGGTAAGGAAATCCGTAAGCTGTATGCATGGAATGATGATGCAGGCAAGTCTATGGATGAAATTGCAGACGCTAAGTTCAGCAAGTAATCCGGAGCTTTTTTGACATAAGGATATAAAGTATGACCGCCGTACAGAGATGTACGGCGGTTTCGGTTTGTAGAAAAAGTCTTTTGTTTGATATGCTTCTGCTATATCGTTCAGCTTTGACTATGATAGCAAGCTACCGATAGTTCTTTTTGTCGGACAGCAC
>ULXA01063061.1_pt1 | contig 14037 bp, 8 predicted proteins | sample 1960861 | NCBI WGS metagenome assembly ULXA01 (sample SAMEA4835827, study PRJEB28245) | human gut metagenome | biome: gut microbiome; material: fecal sample | place: Denmark | collected 2008
ATACCGACTCCGTAATAGGTGATGCCTCCGGCTTCCCTATCACGAAGGATTTCTTGAAGAAAATGAAGAAGAGATATTTCTAGGCGATTTTTCAACGTTTTTCACCGACCTGCCCCCTATCTCATGGGGGGCAGTATCAGTTTTGAAAACGGACATTAAAATACCATTTATCCAAAGAGATCATTCATCCTTACCTCACTATTCACCAATCCACTATGCATATTCTGCTTCACCCCATAAGTCGTGATGAAAGTATGCAGCAATGCCTTCTTCGTCTTGGTCGCCACAGAGAAGGAAGACATCCTGTCACGCAGCCGCTGCTCATAGCTGGCATCTATCACAAACTCATCCTTGGCATATTTCATCTCACAGATATTGATAGCTCCATCAGCACGGTCTATCAGCATATCTATCTGACCTCCTCGCCATTCTGCACCAGTAGAATCTACAAAAGGACGGCAGGACCAGGAATAAACATTCGCCAAAACACCAGAAATACCCAATGCCTTCTTGATCTGTGGGATATGATGTAGGCATACCTGTTCGAAAGCATAACCGCTCCAGGCTGTTCTACTTCCCGAATTGCGCATGTTACTCCAGAAGTTCTTATCCTGCCCACTGTTATTTTCCACAAAACGGGTATAGAACAATGAGTATAAGTCAGTTAACTGATATAGGGCATCCCTTTCACTCTTTCCTATGGTAGCATATTTCCTGATAAAATCGCATTTCTTCAGATTCTCCAGGATTTCTGATAACTGTCCACCGCCTTTCAGTTTCAACTCATCCATCAATTCCTTACGGGTCATCCCCTTCATTTTTTCAGAAAGCACCTCTACTATCTTGCGATAATGCTTGGAGTCATTAAAGAGGGAACGGAAGAGGAAATCGAATTCTCCACGTAATGGCGAATCCTGCGAGAAAAACAGTCTGTCGATGCACACATCTAACGGCACACCACGCTCCAGCATATCAAGATAATAAGGAATACCACCCAATATCATATACACATCCAATACCTGCTGGCGGGTAAGAGCAAGGCCTTTCAATTCGTTTAAGAACAGCTCTGTCTCGCCCAGAGAGAATGGAGCCAGATAGATCTGCCGGGTAACGCGACCATACAATCCGCCCTTATCGCCTATAAACTTAGCCAACATCCACGTGGTGGAAGAACCACAGACGATAAGTTTCAGTTGAGGGACCATAGAAGCCCATGAATTCCAGAAATAACTGAAAGCTGCGATAAAATTGCTTTTGGGCGTATCCATCCAAGGCAACTCATCAAAGAACAGAACAATCGGTTCCTGCAGAGATAAGCCCGACAGATATTCACGCAAAGCAGCAAAAGCCTCAAACCAGGTTTTCAGCTTGGGCACGGTCTGCTTAGCATACTGCGCCAACGCCATCCGAAACTGCTCCAGCTGTACCGCACGGCTCACTTCATACATACCAATAAAGGAAAAGGCAAACTGGTCGTTGAATATTTTTCGAACCAGAAAAGTCTTTCCTACGCGCCTACGACCATAGATAGCTATCAGTTCTGCCTTGTTGCTTTTACAACGTTCCAGAATGAGTTTCTGCTCATATTCACGTCCTATTATTCCGTTTGCATCCATAACTTTCTGATTTTATTTCATTTATACTAAATTTTATCGGTGCAAAGATAAACAAAAAAAATGAAATCTGCAAGGATAGTACCGCCCTAACTATCTTTTTAACATAGTTAGGGCGAACATATAAACGATAACACCGCCCTAACTACCTATTTTTATATAGTTAGGGCGGTACTATCGCAAATACATCCCCTCTTTCCCCCCCCCCTATCTCATGGGGACAGTATCAGTTTTGAAAACGGACATTAAAGGGGGAGCATTATCACTCTATAACCCAATCTATCCAATTTTCAGGCGTAACGATGCACTTATCTTTCACCTGATAAGCAGAAAGGAAAGAGGCCGGGAACTTTGTATTGGCACGCTTAGGATTCCACTTCATTTCAAACAGGGAAAACTGACCATCACACTCCTCCAGATAATCAATCTCCTGCTGACTGGTACGCCAAAAATAGCTGTTTACATATCGTCCAGCATTTTGATTGACCTTCATTCGCTCACTAATGAAGAAGTTTTCCCACAAAGCCCCCACATCCTGCCGGAGAGCAAGAGGTGCAAAGTTTTGCAAAATAGCATTACGTATTCCATTATCATAAAAGTAGAATTTCTTAGCACGTTTCAACTCCGTACGTAAGTTGCGACTAAAGCCATTCAACTTGAATATGATATAACACTTTTCGAGCAAATCAATGTACTTCTCTACCGTTTTATTATCTGTTCCTACGGTTTGCGCCAACTCATTATATGAAACTTCACTTGTAACCTGCAGTGCCAAGGCAGTAAGCAGCTTGGACAACAGGGCTGGGCGCCGAACACTTTCTAAATTCAACAAGTCCTTATACAGATAACTGTTAGACAAATTATACAGCAACTCCTTTGCATCCGTCTCATGATTCATGATATCTGGATAAGAACCATAAATAAGCCGATTCTCTAATGTTTGTTTTACACTAAGCAGTCCATGAGCCTTCATCAGTTCTCCTGTAGAAAAAGGGAAAAGATGGTACTCAAACTTGCGTCCTGTCAAAGGTTCGTTGAGCTTATTCTGCAATTCAAAAGAGGAGGAACCTGTCACCAAGAGTTGTACATCTGGGAAATTATCCGTGATTCGTTTCAAAACCATCCCGATATTCTCTACCCGTTGAGCCTCGTCTATCACAACAATAAGATTGTTGCCTATAAGCAGACGCAACTCAGAAGAATTTGCCTTTGCCAGCAACTCTCTTACTTCTGGTTCATCGCAATTCAACATAAGAGTAGGTTCATCACGATTCTCGAGCACCATTTTAAACAGCGTGCTCTTACCCACTTGTCTGGCTCCAATCACGATGATAGCCTTCCCGGAAAATATCCGGGCTTCAATTGTATCTTGTATTTGACGACGTATCATAAATATCCTTTCTTTTAAGTTATGAATCCTTCTTTCTTTCGGATGCAAAGATAAGGAAAAATAATCGTAATCCCAAAATTTATACCTATTTTTGGGATTACAATCCCAAAAAACATAGTAAATTTTGGGATTAGAGCGTTATTTCAACGTTTTTCACCGACCTTCTCCCCCTATCTCATGGGGGCAATATCAGTTTTGAAAACGGACATTAAAGGGGGTAGGCTTCCACATTCCATAAGAGAAAAGGGAGGGGAATTGCGGCAAGCATTCCCCTATATATAATAAGGTGTAAGCTCAGAAGTACAATCGGGAAAGGAAGAGGTAAACAGGCTTCAGCGGGAGAAAGACACACCTCTTCAACTACGTCTCCCAAAAGTTTAAGAAATGCTAAAAAGTCCCTTTTGGGGGCATTTTTCACTAAAAAAATACATTTTTTTGGCCAATTGATCCAAATCAAGGCAAATTTGAACCAATTCAGTTTCATTTATTTTATATATCTTTGCACCCAAATATGAGTTAGTTATCAACGTAAATTGATATTCTTAACGATTGCATAAAGTAAATGAAATTATTCTTATAGGGGATATGACTATACTACTTATCATATTAATAGGAATCGGAATATTTGTACTTCTCGGCATTCTAGGCTGGGGAATACAGCTTTTGGGATTTCTCGGAGGACTCTTAGGTGAAGGCATCACTGGATGCATAGGATGCTTCATCAAGTTCTTTTGGGTGATTCTGCTAATAGCTATATTTATTGCGCTGATACAATAACCAGTCATTTAATCTTAAAAACAATAACCATTATGACATATTGCAAGAAATGCGGCGCAATGCTGCAACCGGTAATGAAATTCTGTACGAAGTGTGGACAACCTATTGACTTGCAACCACAGGCTCCAACCCAGCCACAAGGAGTTAGCAAGCCTCAACGTCCTCAACCACTGAAAGCTATGGCTCCTCAACAGCCTATGAAGCCTCAACCTATGAGACCTCAAGCACCAGGTATGCCCCCAAAACCGATGCAGCCTCAGCGCCCAGTAATGCCTCAGGCTCCACAGACTCCACAAGCCAGCAAGGGTATGTTCACCAATGCCGTTCGCTCTGTAGCAAACGCCATGACTGGTGGTGCACTCAATCGCCAGATTGCAGAAGAACAGAGAAGAGCCGTTAACCAGCAAGCTACTGAAAGCCAGTCGGAAATCCGTGATGCCAGAAATGCACAGCAGCAGGCTGAACAGGCACAGATTGCAGCCGAAAGAGAAGCTGAACGTAGCCGCGACCGCCGCAGTATGGAAGCTGTGGATGGTGTTGACGTGGTAAGAGGCAGAACCATCTGGAATATCCAACCAGGAGAAATCGCCCGCAAGATTAGCGAACGGGAACTCGACGAAATAGAAAAACTGAAAGGTATCATCGTTCAGGAAGGTTGCACCGCCATCATTTTTGCCAATGGTGAGCTGGTTTCAACCCTCTCAGCAGGTGCATACCTCTTTTATAAGTCTGTAGAAGAAGAGCAGGCTGCTATCAAGAATGCGGTAGAAAAGGCTGAGAAAGATATGGCTGAAGCCGAAAAGCGTGAACGAGACCGCAAGCGCCAGGCTGAGCCTACCTTCCGCCAGCTCGGTATCGTAGGAGAAGTAGGCCGTGGCTTCAACTGGCTCGGTCGCATCATCTTCGGCGAAAAGAAAGGTGAACAGAAAGAAAAAGCCAAGAAGCGCCAACTGGATTATGCCCGCATCTTAGCCCGCATCACCCAGGCTCCTATCCTGTCGGTCCATATCGTCAGCAACCGTTTCATCACCCTCACCTTTGGTGGAGCAATGAACGAGAATGGCGAACTTGCCTTTCAGCCATACACCATTCCGATGGGCATCCATGATGTGCAGATTGGAGTATCTCTCCAGATGAGCATCAGCGATATTCATACCTTCGCCACCAATTATCTTACCGACCGCAACAGCGTAACAACTAGAGAATTACAGCAGTTGCTCAATGGTACCATAGAAACCCTGTTGCGCCAGGAACTCCGCAACCAGAACTACGAGTCTGCCGGACTGACTGCAGAAACAGTAAATGTACTGAAAGAGAAAATCCGCCAGACGATCAACCAACAGGTATTCGGCATAGAATGCACTCAGGTTCTGAATATCACCGACAGCAACCAGGACTTTGAGCGTTTCCGTCAGGTAGAACGCCAGCTCTATAACACAGAGAAGGAACTCGACTTCATGCACCGCACCGGAGAATTCCGAAACCGAATGGAAGTTGAGGCCAACTCCCAGCAGATTTCTTCTGCACAAAACGCCGAGGATTTGCGCCATGCCCTCCAGGGCATCAACAAAGACCAGTTGCTCCACGATGATGAGTTGGAGGAATTCGTCCAGATGCTCGAAAGTCAGAAGCGCATCCGTCAGGCTAAGACCCAGGAAGAGGAGTTCGAAGCCCTGGAAGACCTCCGCAAGAACCGTCTGGTCAAGCAGGAGGAAATGGAAGTGCTCGAAGATGAACTTGCACACAAGAAGATTCCTCGTGAGGAAATCACGGAAATCATGCGCATCCAGAGCCAGCAGAACATCGACACAGCCCGTCTCAAGGCAGAATGGGCACTCGATGATTCCCGTACCGACCACGACTGGGAACGTGAAGATCTGGAACGCCGCCGCAACTGGGGCATCGAAGATGAAGAGCGTGAACGCCAGTGGATGCTGGAAGAAAAGGAATACAACCGCGACTTCAACCGCAAGGCGAAGGAGGATGATTACGACTTCCAGCAGATGATGCGTCAACGCGAACTGGATAAGGAAGACCACCTCCTGGCACGCAACGAGAAACTGGAAGACGACCGCCTTGCCTATGAGCGCAACCGCCAGGAAAAAATGGACGATGACCAGTTGGAAGCCAACCGCCACCAGCGTCAGATGGACAAGCTGCAGCAGATGGCTCAGATGCAGGCACAGCTCGACCAGCAGAAATATCAGCACGAAGAGAACGTAGCCACCATTCAGAGCAATGAGCAGATGAATCGTGACAACCATTTCGCCAATATGACCGCCGAACAGATTCGTGCCGCACAACTCTCCCACCTCACCGGAGATGCACAGGTAGCTATGGCAAACGCCTATAACGGCGAGAAGGAAGCCGAAAACCTGCGACAGACTGCAGCAGAAAAGGAAACAATGATGCAGCAGATGCTACAGATGCAACATGAGAACAGCAATGCCCAGATGGAAGCCATGATGAAGATGGCCGGCATGATAAAAGATACAGCCACCGGCATCAGCGGCGCCCAGCAAAGCCAGCAGCAACAGCGCATCAACCAGCTGGAAGAGGAAAACCGACGCCAACAGGAGCGAGTAGATCATACCCAGGATGTGGCTATGAACAACATCTCGCAAGTAAGCACTGCTGCCGCCAACAATCTGAACGCCTTCAATGGCGGACTCGGTGGAAATACAGCAGGAAGCCAAGCAGCTCCACAACAGGCAGCTCCTCAGCAGGAATTGATAGAATGCCAGTGCTACAACTGTGGACACACCATCCACATTGCACCAGGCACTCCAAACTGTCCAGACTGTGGCGCACCTTTCCAATGGTAAGCCCTCTCCAGAAAATGCAACAAGAAGTCTAAACATATAAAGTAATCAGACTATGAGCGATATTAAACTTGATGGTGATGCGGCTGTGGTAGGCGGAATCCATTCCGACTCCCACAATACGCAAAACAACTATAACACCTCAACAACAACCCATACCACCAACAACAGTACGGTTAACAACCAGACTGTATATGAGGCACAGAAGACTCAGACTGAAATCTATCAGCAGAATGAGACTCTCTTTCTGCAGGCTGTGCAGGAACGACTGGAGGATGGCAAGTTGGATAATCAGAAGTTGGCAGAACTCAACCAGTTGAGCATCCAATGGCATATTGCTCCCCTAAGAGCCAACCAGATCATAGATCAGGTACGTCAGAACATCCATATCCTGCAAGGCAGCAAGGGTAACGAATTCCTGGCAGAGCAGATTCTGACCGAGGTCTTCAATGCCATTCAGACCAACCATACCGACATTCTGAAACGCAAGTTCAACAGTCTGGAGCAGTTGTCACGTGTGATGACGAATGATAACAACATCCAGTTCTACTATCATCTGTTGCTTGCCTCGATGTACCCCGACAAGTGCGCCCTTGCCTTCTTCGGTTCCCGTACCGATAACTACTGGCAACTCTTCTGGACTCATGTAGCGTTCATCAAGACCGGCAATATCGACAATGCCACCGTGCTTCTGCCAAGAATGGGCGGTTTCGGTTGTCCGCAAGGCGACATCGCCCTACTGATGGCTCTTGATAATCTTGCCGACTACCACAAGAATGGAAAGCAGGATTACTACAGGCAGCAGACCATCCAGTATCTCGACCAGGCCGCGCAAAACGGAATGAGTGAACCGCTAAGTGCCCTATGGTATGCCGTAAAGGAGATGTTGGAGGATAAGCCTCAGCCAGAAGAATGGTATCAGTTCTATTGCGACACAACCCTTTCGGAATTCATCCCGAAGGAGAAGAGCAAGATGGCTGTACCACCACAGATGCCTACACCTCCTCCGATGCCAAAGTTTAATGCCCAGAACGTGAAGCTCAATCAGATGAGAGGCTTCAATCCTCTGCAGGCAGCCAACAATATGGGACTGGGAAGCGTCAATGCGATCAGTCAGCAGCCTCAAATGGCAAGTATGCCGGGCAGTACAACTCCTCCCCCTATGCCGGGAGCCTCATCGGTTCCTCCTATGCCGGGAGCAGCCCCAGTTCCTCCTATGCCGGGACAAAGCAAGGCGGCTCCACAGCCGGAAGCCGTGCAGATGGCATCAGAAGCAAGAACAGCCGATGAACCAATCGACCAGCCCGACCCCTTGGAAGACCACTACGGCATCATCCTGACAGATGGCAATGCACTGGCTAGAAAATACGGTTGCTCCATCCAGGAAGTATATGATGTCTTCAACGACTTCATACAGAATGCCTACGACCAGCAGATGTACTGGACATTTCTCGACATCTCGCAATATGGACTGGATTCCACCCACGAAACTCCATCCTGGATAGAATGCAATGAAGCAGTATCCCGCTGCATCGCAGACAACAACCTGACAGCTGGTCCCGACCTACACCTATTTATAATAGGAGGTGACGATGTGATTCCTATCCCTCGCGTCGAAGACCCATGGCCGTATGGCGGCGAGCGAATCCCTACAGATACCTGCTATGCCTTCGAAGGCACCTATATCGTAGATTTGCTGGATAGTCGCGATTCTGACTTCACCGTAGGTTGCGCCCGCAACAATGTGGCTCGTCTGCCTTTGGAAGACGGTCAGCTCGATACGGATATCCGAAGCGACATCGGTGCCTACTTCAACATCAGTGGAATGTATGGCGGCGGTATTCCTGTTGGCAATGTTCTGATGATCAGCAACCGCGACTGGATTCCAGCCAGCTGCACGATGACCCAGCACCTGCCGCTTCTTTACAATACCGACGCTCCTGAGCTGATCCGCAACGGAATGTATATCAGTCCGAAGCTGCTGACCGAAGATTCGGAAAGCCTCAGCATCTATTGCAAGTCTCTGGACAAGGCAGATATGCTGATGTTCAATCTTCATGGTGCCGATGCAGAGGGTATGTGCGGATTCTATAGTGAGGATGAAGCATTCAATCCTTCGCTCCTCAACCAAGGCAGGGCAAGAGTCTTCAATACCGTGGCTTGTTTCGGAGCCCGATATGCCGGTTACAAACGAAACGACTCCATGTTGCTCAGCGCCCTCTACGGAGGTGGCGTATTGCTCTATACCGGTTCGCTCATTCCTGTTCCGATGTTCTCTAATGAGGAAACGGATGAAGCCCGCCAACTTCTGTTGAATCCGGGCACAGGCAGCGAGGTGCTGATGCGCCTCTATCCGCTCTATCAGTTCAAGGGTATGACGGGCGGAAAGGCGATGCTCCAGGCTAAGTGCGATTACTTCAACATGTGCCGACATGTAGAGGATGACTGTTTCTCTATGAGCACCGCCCTGATGTTCTGTCTCTACGGCAACCCGATGCTCCATGTCCGTCGCAGAGAATATGTGGTAGAATCTGCACTGCAGAATGATGCGATGCCACCAGCTCCAATCAAGGCCGACGGCTCTCCGCTCAAGAAGACCATGCGACAGCGCCTGCTGCAGAAGGATAAGAGCAACCAGTCTCTCATCGACCAGATTCGTGGTTATGTGGATGAGAATCTCAATGCTATCCGAAACATGGTAGAGCAGCAGCTGTACCAGCAGCTGGGCTTGAAACCGGAAATGCTGGATAGCATCGACCAGGTAAGCCGACCTACCATCGACGGCAATTACGAAACGGGATATTCATTCAACTATCACGACGCAAACCGCCAATATGGAGCAGACACCTTCGTAGAAGTAGATGCCCAGGGCAAGACGAAGCGAATCTATACAACAAAATAATCTGTCCCCTACAAAGGGATTCTATAGTAAATAACAAAAATAATAACAATCATAAAAACTGAAACATATGGGATTTTTTGGTTTTAAATCTTCTAAGGAAGTAGAAGAAGAGAAAAGACAGGCTGCCGAGGAAGCAGCGAGAAGAGTGGAACAGAACAACCTGACCAACCTCAGCAACCTGAGCAAGGGAAGTCAGCTGAACTTCGCCATCCCTTACTTTGATGTCTTCGACCCACGTCTGCAAGATTATGGCGTACCAGTATCTGTACATGGTGCCGTAGTATATGCTATCGAGGACATGGATCTCTTCCATAGTGTGAACCGCAATGAGGGTTACAGCGACGAGACTTTCAAGAACAAGCTTCGTGGCCAGCTCACCAAGTTCATCAAGAGTGTAGTTAGCAATGCCCCTTCTGACGCTCAGATTCCTGTAGTTCAGATTGAGCGCAAGATTTTTGAGATTAGCGAACTCATCCAGCAGCGTGTTACTCCACAGGTGGAAAAGCTTTTCGGCATCACCATCCGCAGTCTCGACATCACAGGCATCAACGTAGATAAGGAGAGCCGTGGCTATCGCGAACTCAAAGCCCTTACTGCCGACCTTGAAAAAGAGCGTATGATGGCTCAGCACAATGCCCAGATTTCCAACTTCAACCTCAACAACGACCTTCAGCAGGATATGCTCAAGAAGCAGTCGGAGTTGAATCTCGATGCCATGGGTAGAAGACAGGAACTCGACCTTGGCGGTCAGGAGGAGTTGCAGCGCATGAACTTGGAGAACCAACGTGAAACCATGCGTATTCAGCGTGAGGAGATGCAGCGTGCTTCTCGTCTCCAGACAGAGCAGACCTTTATGGGTGCTCATCAGGCAAACCTCAATGCTGGTGTTCTCAACAATGCCACAGATAATGGCATCAATGCCTTCCGCCAGCAGACTATGGGTGGTATGAACAACATGGGTCAGATGGGCGGAGCTCCTCAGATGCCAGGTCAGAAAGGCATGGGTGGTGCACCTCAGATGCCGGGAATGGGTGCTACTATTCCTCAGGTACAGTATTATATTGGCATCAATGGCCAGCAGTATGGTCCATGCGATTGGAACAAGCTCCAGCAGCTCGTTCAGCAGGATCAGCTCACCCAGCAGTCATACGTTTGGAAGAATGGCATGGCGCAGTGGGAGTTTGCCGGCAATGTAGCAGAACTCGCTCCATTGTTCCAAGGCACCGCCCCACAGATGCCGGGAATGCCTCCTACTATGCCGGGGATGTAATTTCCCGGCAGCTATAATACAAACAAAAGTAAGAACATTAAATTTTTGATAATATGGGATTATTCAAAAAATTAGTCGGTGATATCGCAAAGACAGTAGGTGAAAGCCTGGAAGAAGTTTCAAACGAAGCCAAAAAGAGTTTCCAAGAGGCTCGCGAAGAGGTAAGAAAGAACATCCAGGAAGCAAAGCTGAATCAATCCAACTATGATGATGACGATGATGATGACAATTGGGATTATCCATTAACAAAGTTATCAGATGATGACGATGATATACGAATCCAGTTAGGCACTTTTAAAAATGGCGTTTTAACCATCAACGAGGGACATACAACTCTCGGCGAAGATGCCTTGGAGGGTTATAAGAAAATTAGAAAAGTTGTCTTCCCTTCAACCCTTAGAGAAATTGATGGATGTTTTTTCAGTGAGCATGGACATGAGGACTATCTTGAAGAGGTAGATTTCTCAAAGGTTAAATTATTGAAGGAAATTCCAGACTGTCTGTTTGAAAATTGTAAGAGACTTCAAGAAATAAACTTTCCTGAAGGAGTAGAAATAATAGATAGTGAAGTGTTCGATAGATGCACCAACCTCCGCAAGATAACATTTCCAAGTACCCTAAAGTCGCTCCAAAGCACAACATATAAATGTAAGAATATCGAAGAATTGGATTTGTCCAAGGTTCATCTGTTGGAAGAAATTCCAGATAATTTCATTGGTGAAAATTGCAAGATTGAGACACTTGTCATTCCTGTAGGAGTAAAAATTGTGGGTGATGAATTTGCCTCAAGCAAGAGCATTAGAGAGGTATATGTACCTTACACTGTTGAAGAAATCGGCACTCTCAATGATGACGAATACGCACCTGATGTGTATATCTACACCAATAAACTGACGGATATAGAAAGTCTATGTGCCAATATTAAGACTCTGTATGTACCAGAAGAGTTATATGTCTACTACGCCGAGCTTCTAAAGGATGTTGACGATACAGAAGTTCGTCTTCGTAAGATGCCTGCAGACAAGTTGGATTTCTATGGGACACCTGTTCCATCACTTACCGAAGTGGACGAAGAAGACAATTCTGCTCCTCAGATGCCAGAACAGGATCAAGACATAGAGACACCTATTGTAGAGGAAGAAACTGAGGAGTTAGAGGACGAAACCAAGGATATCCAGGACGAAACCGAAGAGATTCCAACAATACAGAAGTCTCCTGGCAACCTATTCTCTGATGGTCTTGAGGAGCTCATCAATTCTGTAGCAGAAAGCGATGAGCTGACAGACAAAAAGAAGGAGATTGTCTTACGCCGTGCTGTCAAGGAGGGAGAAGATCCTGATGAGGTAGAAATGGTGCTTGAGGCAAGATTCTACGAGAAGCATAATTAATACATATAACTGAAAATAATAACAAATAGAATTTCCTACGATGTATAACGAACAAATTGAATCACTTATCACTGCAGCTTTGGCTGATGGTGTATTGACTGATAAAGAGAAGAATCTTCTCTTCAAAAAGGCCGAGGCCATGGGCATCGACCGCGACGAGTTTGAACTGGTACTTGAGGGTCGTCTTGCTAAGCGCAAGAAAGAAATGGAAGCACAGGATCCTCAGGCAACTAAGCCTGCAAAGAAGGAAGGTGCAATTCCACAGGAGCTTGATGACCTCATCAAAGAGTACCTTACCGACGGCGTCATCTCTCCCAAGGAGCGTCAGGTACTTTTGAACAAAGCACAAGAGTTGGGATTGAACGTGGAGGAGGTTGACCTCTACATCGATGCTCAGAAGCAGAAGGTAGATCTGGAAGTGGCTGCAACTGAGAGCAAGCGTCGTGGCAAGACCTGTCCTTACTGTGGTGAATCTATTCCTGAGCTGACCGACAAGTGCCCTTATTGTGGCAAAAACATCACACCTGAGGCAAGTGAGGAACTGAAGAGCCTGATACATGATCTTCAGTACTATTTGGAACGCTACATACAAAGACCAAGAGATGGACGCAAAGCTGAGGTTGAAAGCTATATTCGCAAAGCAAAGATGTACTATGGCAATAATCCAAAGGTACAGTGCTTGGTAAAAGAGACTGAGGAAAGTATAAAAGAAACAATTGCAAATGGAAAAAAGGGTATTCGAAATACTTTTATTGTATTAGCTTGTCTTATACTTTTTTGTTTTATGTGTATGATTCCAGCATTTATATCAGAAAACAGTGAAGAATCCAAAGCACATAGACAAGAGTTAAATGTCGCAAATAAACAAGTCGAAGAGCTTGGGGATCAAGTTGTTGAATTGATAGGCACAGGTGACCTTGATTCCGCTAAAACTACGATAGCCAGTTTCTCTATTCCAAAAGTATACAAAAGTAGCTATAGCATCGCAAGTGAGTTTGATGATATGTATTTAGCATTGATTAATGCCTATATAAATAATGGAGATTTGAATAATGCAGAAGTCGTAGGTAGTATTTTCAAATTAAAGATTAATGATGACAATTATTGGGAAGAAACTTCTTGCTACAAAACCCTAAAAAAGGCATTTAAAGAAAATGACCGTGACTTCTCTGCTTTGAAAGCAAAATAAGATTAATGTATTGTTAAATCTATGATATCTTCAGATAACAATTAGAAATATTAAACCATTAATTATCATTAGTGTCCCGATTTTAACGGGACACTAATGACCATTTATATAAAAACAGAAATTATGGATACATTTGTAGAAAAATTAAAAAACAATCCTATCTTCCATCTATCCTTATCATCCAAAGAGTTGTTTCATAGCAATTTTTTGGCATGGTTAGCAGAAGATAAGAATACGCAAGCCCTTTTCAAAAAGATTCTTTCTACCTGGTTAGGAGAAGATACTTTTGATTATAATACAGATTGTATGGAAATCAAACGCGAATACAAGAATTTTGATTTTAGTATTTGCGAGAAAATAATCAACGATAAGGAATCAAAAACGGGAAGAATCCGTCTGGTTCTAGAGAATAAATTCAAGAGCATAGCTTATAAGGCTCAGCTTGAAAATTATCAAAAGAAAGTTGACGCTCTTAACGAAGAGGCAGACAAAGCACAATGTAAAGTAGAGTTGAAGTTAAAAAGTCTCAATACAGCAAAGTTTGAGAATTGGAAAGGAAACGCAAAACTTCCAAAGACAAAGTATATCTTACTCACATTAGCTGAAGATTTCTTAGACAAAGAAGCTGTCAAACAATCTGGATGGATAATTGTGACATATGCAGATTACTCTAAAACCCTACACGA
>ULXA01022325.1_pt1 | contig 14011 bp, 10 predicted proteins | sample 1960861 | NCBI WGS metagenome assembly ULXA01 (sample SAMEA4835827, study PRJEB28245) | human gut metagenome | biome: gut microbiome; material: fecal sample | place: Denmark | collected 2008
AGTGGCTGTCAATAAAGCGAATATCCCGGTTGGCTTCTTCGATATGCTTATCCAGCCATTCCTTCACATAACAAAAGCAGTAGAAGTTATAGTCACCCCGGACTGGGATACAGCGAAGCAGAAATGCATACTTCTCTGTATCGGCTCGAAAGCCGAACACTGTGGCGTAGCTATTCTGTATTTCGCTGTCCTTGTTTGCCCGCCCAAACGAGCGCATAGCAACACGATTTTTGAGCAGTCCGTATTTCTCTGAACGCAGGGCGTTGATTACATCGTCCAAGTCCTGCTTGAACTCATCGCTTTTCCATTGCGGGCGAGTATCAAACCAAGTGGTATAAAACCAGTTGTCGTTAGAACCGAAGTCCCCACGCAGATGTCCGATGTTGCCGGTCTGTCCCTGAAGCTGAGAACTTTGGGCATAGCTGTATTTGCGTTCGGGAATGGTCATTGGGCGCAGTGTGAAATCAGCCATTATCGCTCACTCCTTTCTTGGCGTGTTCTTTGTTTCGGGATGTCAAAGCCGTAAATAGCGGCAATCTCATCCCCAAGTCGCCGGGTCAGTCGTGTAATATCGGCTCGTGTGGCTTTGCCGTGATAGATTTTATCTCTCAGGTTCTCCATCTGCGTTTCGGAAACGCCTTCCTTAAACACACGGTAGAGATAGTGATTTGTGCCGTCGTGATGAATAGCATCGGCACGAAGGTCGCCGTACTTATCTACATACCATTCGGTATAGTCGGTGTCGGCATACAGGCAATATCGGATGTTGCCGGAGGGGATATCCTTGTAGCCCATCACTCTGCCGTTCCATCTGCCGATGTCGCCAATGACAATGATCGGCTGGGAAAGCTGAACATTCAGGTTGACTCGCTCATCGGAGAGGTAGTCGTCATTGGTTTCCACCATCCACTCATAGAGCGCCTGCTCATCATTCGGGTCGTCGTCCAGCTCATTAGCTTCAAGGAACTCCTTGTAATCCTCTCGCCAGTCGTCCACATCAAGGCTTCGGTTGCTCCAAATGATGTGGCGGTCACTCGCTCGTGTCACTCGACCCATCCATCCCACCTCCCAAATAGGAGAAAAGGCGGTTCTTTACGACATGCTCCTGAAGCTCAATGATGACCGTCATATCCGGCACGGTTACATCGGGAATTTTCAGTATCGTCGACAAGGTCAGTGACTTCAAAGCCTTTTCGGTTTTGCAGCCGGCATCAAAAAGCTTTGTCAGAACTTTTATTTTCTGCTGTAAGCCCTGTTCGGCTGTGGTTTTCCTTGTTGGCATAGTTATTTACCCCCTAACTTAGGAAATACCGATAATGATAACGATATTGTCATCATTGTCGGCACTACGGGAATACTCAGGAAAAAGTGACTGCACACGCTGCCTTGCTCTACGAATCGTTTCAAAGCACGGAAGTCCGTAAGCCTTGTAATTGAATGCTAAGTCATTGAGTGGAAGTTTGCCAGCGCAAAGATAGTCCGCATATCGGTCATAGTAATGCATAAAAAGTATCATATCGTCGAACCTTGCTCTCGGGCAGTCTTTTAAAACAGAAAGCACACGGCTCTCCACGGTTTTTAGTCGCTCCATCTATATCACTCCTTATAAAAGGGGCAGAGTTTAGCTCTGCCCCACAGACAATCAAATTACTTTTTCCTATTCTTAATCTGCAAGAAAACAAATCCGCCAACAATAACAACTACCAATACAATAGCTACAATAGTTTTAAGTTCCATTAATTACCCTCTTCTTTCTTTTTATTTTTAAATCTGAGAAAACTACTCGCAGCAATTCCCAGCGTGGACAGTCCCATAAGCGTGAGTACAAGCGATAAATTATCGGGTTCTCCAGTATTGGGCGTTTCACGCACCACATTGTGCATCTCCACAATAGTAGTGGCACCACTCTTAACTGTTGCCGTTTTATCATCAGGCAAAACATACATAGAAGAAGCAGAATTGTTCATCTCAGATACGGTATAGTCTCCAATACGAAGCCCCTCTATAAAAATCTCGCCATTCTCATCAGTTTCAAGGATAATCTCATAGCCGTTTGCACCAGTAATGCGGAATGCAAAACCCTTGACCTTACCATCAGATGAGGTCTTAACAATCTTCAGGTTGCCACGCATCACCTCATTGATAAAGCCGACACCCGCTTTGTTTTCGACATCATAAGTCTTGCCGTCTGTGTCGATCACCACCTCATACACGTCAGTATCGAGAACAAAGCCATCCGGTGCTTTGGTTTCCTTGACAAAGTAGCGACCGTAGAACAGGTCATTCATTCCGTATTCACCGATTTCTTTTTCAGTCAGTGTGCCGAGCAGTTCGTCGCCTTCGTCCAGCTTACTATTATTATTGCTGTCCTTGTAAACCTCAAATACTGCTCCAGTCAGCTTGTTATCGGGATACTCGGAATCCACCTTGGTCAGATGAATGTTGCCACGGCCATACTCGTTGACAATCTCAATCTCTACGACCTGACCGTCTGTGCCAATCGTCACAGGATAGATGGTATCATCCAGCACGAAGCCTGTGGGCTGTTCAATCTCACGGACATACCAAGTGCCGCAAGGGATATTCTCAAAAGAAAAACTACCATCTTCGGCAGAAGTGGTAGTCATCAGAGCGTTTTCCTTTGTAAACTCGCCGTCATCCGTGCGAAACAGCCCAATCATCGCACCGCCGAGAGCGTTGCCGTCCTCATCAACCTTCTTGCCGGAAACAGAACCATAAATCAGGTCATTTTTGATTGCCTTACCATCATTGACAGCAATCTTTACGACCGCCGTATCCTGACCGACATACTCAAAAATTATAGGATACTTAGCGTCAGAAAGCTTGTAGTGGCTATCTGTAGCAATTTCCTGCACATAGTATCTTCCATAAGGAAGGTCTGTCTTAATCGTTGCCGTTCCATCCTCATTGAGAGAAACAATCTCGATAAGGCCATTTGCGGGAATGGAAGTGCCGCTGGCAGATACGATTTCCTCGGCGGCGAACAGCCCAAAGGTAATATTCTTCATCTCACCGTTTGTGCCGATATCGAAGCGTTCATTCTGCTCAATGGACTTCACAAGACTGATTTCCACCTTCTGACGTTCGTTTTCGAAAGAAGTCGCAGTTTCGGTCACAGCCACATTCTGACCGGCATAGACAAGCTCCACGAAACGGGATTCAGGATTGAGAACCATACCGTTAGGAGCAGTGACTTCACGCACCTCATATTCACCAAGGTAGAGTTCACAGCTCATAGCTATTCCATTTTCATCGGTAATAATGGTATCAACAACATCGCCCTTATGATTTCTGACGGTACCATCAGGGGTAATAATATCCTCTGCGGCAACGATCTCATAGACCGCACCAGGAAGCCCACGCTTTTCGTACTGCGGCTGATATATGATAGGTAGTTCATTGCCACTTTCATCTATGCCTCCTGAAACTGAAACCCCAAAGAACACTTCTCCCGTCTTTTCTACTGCAATTGTGCCCTTCTGTGCAAAATTCTTTTTATTTACTTTTATTATTGTAACCCCACTTTCTTCTATAGAGTTTTCCTGTGTCACGTCAAAATAAATAGGTGTTTCATCAAGTACATATCCATAGGGAGCCTGCACTTCAACAATGGAATACCCCCTGCCGTAAGGCAGTTTTTCAGGTGTAATCAGTGAACCCTCATCATCGGTATAGAACACATCAATATTGGTCGATGTCGGATAGGTGAAGGTCATTGTCACAGGATTCCCGTCCGGGTCATAAATCTTGAATCCTGCACCTGCATAAGGAATGGTCTTACCGGTTCCTGCGTCCTGCTTCACGATTTTGATAAAGCTGTTGAAGGGAGCGTTGTTGATGAGATAGCGATAAGTAGCTTCATTCTGAGAGATGAACACATCAAAGTCGGGCATCAGCTCGCTGCCTTCCCAGCCGGACACCTGATGTACGGTGTAGATGCCGTAAGGCAGATCCTTCGTCTGTGCAAAGCCGTTTTCGTCACAGGTGAGATAGTCACGTTCGGAATCCTTTGCATTATCATAAGAGCCTGCGGCTTTCAGGTACACAGCAAACTCAGCGCCATTTTCGGGTGTTTCGATCTGCGTATCGCCGTTATCGGTGTGCTTGATGATGGCAACATTGCCCTTTGCGACCTGCTCGGTCACATCATTTGCCGTCTGATTATGCTCCACGGTATAAAGCTGCGGCTCTGCGCCGACCTTATGAACGGTAGTATCAAGAAGATAACCCTCAGACGGATTAATCTCACGCACCGTCCAATCGTCATCGCAGATATATTCCTTGGTGACGAACTGCCCGTTCTTGTCGGTAATATAGGTATCCACAAGCGTTTCGCCCTTATAGATGCCATAAACCGCACCGGCAAGAGAAGCATCACCCTGCGCCGTACCGGTTTCAGCGTCACTCTTGGTAACGGTAACGGAGAACTTCTTTAGAATGTTGAGAAAACTGCGGTTTGTGACCTGGTTCCAGCGGATAGGCGCAGACTGCGCTTCGGGAACGACATAGCGAACAGCAGTGTCCACTTCCTCCACGGTATAAGGTGTGGAACCGGAGATGAGGACATCTTCAAAAGTCGCCACGCCGTCCGCATCAGTCACGGCATATTCGTCCACAGCAATGCCCGAGAGCGAGGTACCGTAGAGGTGGAAGGTCACGCCCTCGTTGAGGTTATCTTCCGAAGTCTTTATGATTTTTAAATCTCCACGTCTGAGCTTATTATTAAAAGTCACTGTAGCTGTTTTTCCTGATACAACAGTTACATGATGAGACTCCTGTGGCTCATATTTGTCATAGCTCATTTCGGTCACGCTATAGTCACCAGGCATTAGATTGTCGATCTGTATCTCACCCTTAGAATTTGTCTTAACTGTCTGATTAACGCCATTACCTATAACAGTAAAGGTAATATTTTCAATATGACCGTCTTCAGAAGTCTTTACAATCTTAGCAGAACCATAGGATACATTTAAATTAACAAACCCTTGTACAAGATCATCGACCTCTTGCACATATGTTACAAGGTCCTGTACACCTTCACCTGGCGCATAAACTCCATCGCCCCATACGACAAGACCTTTTCTCTGTGAATCGTTTTTCTTAGCAACAATTGTAATCGGTGATGATGGTGCTTCTGATGAAGTAACAATCAGATTTCTTCCGCTGACTTTAATCTGAACCCCAGAAGAACTACTGGAAAAAGTGTAATCCTGAAGGACATTGTTAGTATCTGTAAGTGTGGCAGTATAAGAGTTCCCGTCCCACTTAAGTTCAATATTCTGGGCTCCATCAATTGTAGCAGAGCAAAAGGACGGCAATTTCGTATGTCTCTGAACCCTCTCAACAATATGATTATAATAGTTCAATATCTCTGAGCGAAGTGGATTGTCTGCCCGTATATAGTCAAGAACTGAACTACAATTCTTTGGGACAACATGGTTAAACTCCGCATCGCGCTCACCAACGATAGTTTCCCATATTAGAAGCTGCGTGGCTGTAGCATTGGAAAGTTTCGCTGCATCCTCTGAATTCTGTGAACGCCATGATGTGCTTATAGTTCCGGTATAGCCATACTGTAGAATGCGCCCTATAATTAGCTTAACATTTTCCCCAGAAATCGTCTTATTGTATTTATCTGGATAATTATCCCAATATGTTTCATTGGTCGAAGATAATCTATCTCCGCTTTTCACCATAGTACTGGGTTCGATACAGTAACATATTTTACCGTTATATAAACCCATTGAATAAACCGTAAGATACTTTCCTTTCTGAAAAAACCAACCGTTCATAAGTCTTATATCATCATGTCCCCATGTGGTTGTACTATAATTATCATCACCCTCGCGGGGGAATGAAACCAAACACACTTCCGCCTGCTCACCTTTAGCAAAGGCTTTAGTTATGCCAAGTCCCAAAAATGCGGAAAGGCACAACGCGACAGAAAGCAGTCCTGCAATCCAACGCTTAAACGAATGTGTTTTCATTTTGTTTTTACCTCCTAAAAAACAAGAAACACACCATATGATACGATGTGTCTAAACAAATTTATTTAATTTGATAATCTGTTTTATATTTTTGACCCGTTAAAAATTTGTTTTTTGCCAATGGCCTTAACCTCCATTTTCTATTCGTCTCGAGCCTGTTGGGTTATTTTGAAACTTTTTTACTACCCGAAAAACAGGGGCGAGCCTATTCGTGATGTGCAAGGCATTGTCTGCCAATCGCAAAGTACAAATATATGTTCAGAGCTTGCCCTTTTTCACATTTCTTCTCAATTATTCAACCACGCCGACCATTTAACATTGGCTTTTCCACAAATTCAAATGCAGAACTCTTATTTACTTAAGTAAGATAGAGTTTAATTTAAAACAGATTGTTTTTCGGTTAGTATGTGGTAGTTATAAAGGGGATAGAGTGTGAGAAAGGGGAAGTCACAACAAACATACTCCTTTTCTAACGGCTGTCCCGCTCCGTGCGCTTTCGCATAAAATCAGCATAATATTTGAGTGCTTTTACAATATATTCTTCTGTCTGATCTAACGGAACACTTTTGGGTATAAGACTTCTTACCCTATCTCCTCGAATAATAAAGCGCTCACGCTGATTGGGCTTTTGCTCGGTCATGATAGCTGTAATTGCTTCCGGTGTAAGTTTTCCTTCTTCGAACATTTTTCTCATGCGAATAGATTGATCATGGGACGGGGTACATTGGTTCAGGTCAATTTCATCAACAATCGCCCGCTGGCAGTCCTCGTCCAAATATGAAAGTTCCACAGCTGGACGCATCTTAATTTCCCCTTCATCTACAAGGTCAAGCAATTCGGTGACAAGGTTTGTCAGACGGATGTACCGGCGAACTTGTGTCTGGCTGTCGCCTGACTGCTCTCCAATCATCTGTGCCGTTTCCTTTCCATTCCACTTCCCACCCACTGGGTCGGAAGTTAAATCGGTACGCTTACCCTGCCTACTTAACGCATCTAATCGCATTTTGTAGGCAAATGCCTTTTCTGAGGGTAGTATCTGCGACCGTTGGTAGTTGCTCTCCACCATAAGGACGGTGGCGGCGTCACGGTCAAGGTCTACAACCTCGCAACGAAGTGCTTCAAACCCGGCAAGCTCACAAGCTCGTTTTCGTCTATGCCCCGAGACGAGTTCATATCTGCCGTCCTCTTTTTGACGAACAGTAGCCGGAGTAATAACTCCTCGTTTCTTTACACTCTCCACAAGCTGTATCATATCTTCATCATCGCGCACCTTAAACGGATGTTCGGGAAAATCGTCAATCTCTATTAATGGAATATCCCGTATTTTGCTAAGCTTTGCATCATCTCGTTCCTCCTGTGTAGAAAACAGATCATCGAGCATATTCGTGGGTAACGTGAAGTCGCTCTTTCTTTCTGTCATCAGCTAACACCTCCTTTGTAAAGTCTGCATAGGCTTTTGACACAATACTATTTGGTTCATATGCATATATGCTTTTCCCTTTTGAGGATACTTCGGCAGCTTTCACGGCAATGGGTATGCTCGTCTTATAGATTTTAATGTAACTTCCAAAATGATTTCGTAATGTTTCTACGGTACTTTTTGCAAGATTTGTTCTTCCATCTACAAGTGTCAGTAAAACACCGTCAATATGCAGATTGGGATTAGTATGCTTTTTTACTTTTGCAATTGTCGCTAAAAGCTGTGTCATACCTTTAGCGGACAAATACTGTGCTTGCACGGGTATAATTACGCTATCCGCCGCTGTGAGAGCATTAAGCGTTATCATGCCAAGCGAAGGCATACAATCTATAAGTATATAGTCATATTTGTCTTTCACCTGGTCAAGATAACTTTTCATAATACGTTCTCTGTTCATCGCAGTAACAAGGCTCATTTCTGTCGAAGCAAGTTCAAGATTCGAGGGAACAAGATCAACTTTTTCCTTGTGATTGAGCATACCGACAAGCGGATCCTGCTGTTCTTCTCGCATCACCGCCAACAGTTTATTGGCCAGTGTATGCGTTAAGCTGTCCGTATCTTGCCAACCGAGGCAAGTAGTTAAATCTCCTTGCGGGTCTGCATCAACAAGAAGTACTTTTTTATCCTGCATAGCAAGACCTACTCCAAGATTTACCGCAGTAGTTGTTTTGCCCACACCGCCCTTCTGATTACATATCGCTATAGTTTTACAGTTTGGCATCTTTGCTTTTCCTCCTTCTTATAAATTTGGATCATTAGACCATCAAAACACAGGCATATGTCCTATGCTTTGATAGCTGCATTTAATTCGATCTCATCCCCCCAAAAACATAAAAGGAAATCAATAGGCGTTCGGCTGCTGACCGAACTCATAGGAATTTCACCTCTGCCGGGTACTCCGCCAGCCCCTTAGGGAAGTATCATTGTCCCTTGATCGTTTCATCGCCTTATCCGTAGCAGTCGGATATTTCTGAATGGCTCGGAATCGCTATCAACCTTTCTTTCCGTAATAACCTCTATGGTAAGGAAGTTCTTGGCGCGCCTTCATTCGGCTGAGACTTTTTTGTCTCCGATCAGGAATGTACCTATTGAATGTGTATTCAATTGTCAAGGTTCACGAAGATAATAATTTATCTCTCAATAGGTAGGCAGCGAGAAGGACTATTTGTGGACTCCCTGAAGCAAAAAAGTTTGTAAACTTTTTATGAACAAAAAAGCCGTTGCTTTCAGGTTAAAAGCAACGGCTAAAATCTATCTATTCATTGTAAATAAAAAATAACGGCCACACAATTCAAAGAACTGTGTGACCGTATTCTTAAGCTATATTGCTATGCTAAAAGCCCCAAACTTGTGATTATTGCTTTTTGCGAATAGCTGCCTGAGCTGCGCTGAGGCGTGCGATCGGCACGCGGAAGGGCGAGCAGGAAACATAATCAAGGCCGATGTCGTTGCAGAACTCGACGGAAGTCGGGTCGCCGCCGTGCTCACCGCAGATACCGCAGTGGAGCTTCGGGTTGACGGGCTTGCTCATAGCGATGGTCATCTGCATGAGCTTGCCGACGCCGTTCTGATCAAGCTTTGCGAACGGATCGTTCTCAAAGATCTTGGTGTCATAGTAAGCGTTGAGGAACTTGCCTGCATCGTCACGGCTGAAGCCGAAGGTCATCTGAGTCAGATCGTTGGTGCCGAAGCAGAAGAAATCAGCCTCAGCAGCGATCTCGTCAGCGGTGAGAGCCGCTCTCGGGATCTCAATCATGGTGCCGACCTCATACTCAAGGTCAATGCCGGCAGCCTTTATCTCAGCGTCAGCAACCTCGACAACGATCTTCTTGACGAACTTGAACTCCTTGACGTCGCCGACAAGGGGAATCATGATCTCGGGAACGATCTTCCAATCGGGATGCTTCTTCTGAACATTGATAGCAGCGCGGATAACAGCAGCAGTCTGCATCTTTGCGATTTCGGGATATGTGACAGCCAGACGGCAGCCGCGGTGACCCATCATCGGGTTGAACTCATGGAGAGAAGCGATGATAGCCTTGATATCCTCAACGCTCTTATGCTTTGCAGCTGCAAGAGCCTCGATGTCAGCCTCCTCGGTGGGAACAAACTCATGGAGAGGCGGATCAAGGAAGCGGATGGTTACCGGCTTGCCCTCAAGGGTCTCATAGAGCTTCTCGAAGTCGCCCTGCTGATAGGGAAGAATCTTCTCAAGAGCTTCTTCTCTCTCTTCAACAGTATCGGAGCAGATCATCTCGCGGAAAGCAGCGATTCTGTCAGCCTCGAAGAACATATGCTCTGTACGGCAAAGGCCGATGCCCTCTGCGCCGAGCTCAACAGCCTTGGCTGCGTCGCGCGGAGTATCTGCGTTGGTGCGAACCTGAAGGGTTCTGTACTTATCAGCCCAGCCCATGATTCTGCCGAACTCGCCTGCGATGGAAGCGTCGACAGTCGGAATGATGCCGTCATAGATGTTACCGGTGGAGCCGTCGATGGAGATGAAGTCGCCCTCATGGAAGGTCTTGCCTGCAAGGGTGAACTTCTTGTTCTCCTCGTCCATGATGATCTCGGAGCAGCCGGAGACACAGCAGGTACCCATACCACGGGCAACAACAGCTGCGTGAGAGGTCATACCGCCGCGGACAGTCAGGATACCCTGAGATGCCTTCATGCCGGTGATGTCCTCGGGAGAGGTCTCAAGGCGGACAAGGACAACCTTCTCGCCTCTTGCCTTCCAAGCCTCAGCGTCGTCAGCGGTGAAGACGATCTTGCCGCATGCAGCGCCGGGAGAAGCGCCAAGACCCTTACCGATCGGGGTAGCGGCCTTGAGTGCCTTTGCGTCAAACTGGGGATGAAGGAGGGTGTCGAGGTTTCTGGGCTCGATCATAAGAACAGCCTCTTCCTCGGTTCTCATACCCTCGTCAACGAGATCGCAGGCGATCTTGAGAGCTGCCTGAGCGGTTCTCTTACCGTTACGGGTCTGAAGCATGAAGAGCTTGCCATGCTCGACGGTGAACTCCATGTCCTGCATATCTCTGTAATGGTCTTCAAGAATCTTGCAGACCTTCTTGAACTCTGCGAACGCCTCGGGGAACTTCTGCTCCATCTCAGCGATCTTCATGGGAGTACGGACACCTGCGACGACGTCCTCGCCCTGTGCGTTGGTGAGGAACTCACCGAACAGGCCCTTAGCGCCGGTTGCGGGGTCGCGGGTGAACGCAACGCCGGTGCCGCAGTCATCGCCCATGTTGCCGAACGCCATGGACTGGACGTTAACGGCAGTACCCCACGAATAGGGGATATCGTTGTCGCGGCGATAGACATTTGCGCGGGGGTTGTCCCACGAACGGAAAACAGCCTTGATAGCGCCCATGAGCTGCTCCTTGGGATCGGTCGGGAAATCGGTGCCGATCTTTGCCTTGTACTCAGCCTTGAACTGAGAAGCGAGCTCCTTGAGATCGTCAGCGGTAAGCTCGACGTCCTGGGTCACGCCCTTCTTCGTCTTCATAGCGTCGATGAGCTGCTCGAAATACTTCTTACCGACCTCCATAACGACATCGGAATACATCTGAATGAATCTTCTGTAGCAGTCCCAAGCCCAACGGGGATTGCCGGACTTCTCTGCGATAGCCTCAACGACTTCCTCGTTAAGACCGAGGTTAAGAATAGTGTCCATCATGCCGGGCATGGAAGCGCGGGCGCCGGAACGGACGGAAACGAGGAGCGGATTCTCCTTATCGCCGAACTTCTTGCCGGTGATGCCTTCCATCTTGACGATGTACTCGTTGATCTCTGCCATGATCTCGGGATTGATCTCGCGGCCGTCCTCATAGTACTGTGTGCAGGCCTCGGTGGTGATGGTGAAGCCCTGAGGAACAGGAAGACCGATGTTTGTCATTTCAGCAAGGTTCGCGCCCTTACCGCCGAGAAGCTCTCTCATCTGAGCATTGCCCTCGGAGAACAAATAAACGTACTTGTGAGCCATGATATACCTCCGTAAATAGTGTTTTTAGCTGCGAAGAAGATGCAGAAACCAAAGGCTGCATCTTCGCCTCATGTTATTATAGCAGACCGGCAGGAAAAATACCATATATTTTTACAATAAAATAGCGATTTTTGCGACTTTTCTTTTGTACAGATTTGACTATACAAATATATATAGCGCAGGGAGAGCCTCCCTGCGCCGAAAAAGTGTCTGTAATTTAGATGTTCAGAACATAAAAGGCAAAAGAAAGCCCAACGCTGCAACAAAAATCAGCACGCCCGTAAATATTGCCCACAGTTGCCATGTATCTCCTTTAACAATGAGATTTACCGTTTTAAATCCCGAAAAAGTTGCGCCTACCGTTGCCAGAAAAACCAAAGCAACAATTAAAATAGAGGGATCCATATTTCGCACAGCCTCCTTTTACACTGTCCAAAGATGTTCTTCAACCAACTGCTCATACGCAGCAGAAAGATTAATAGAGAAACCCGCGGAAAACGGTATTGAAAAGTCTATACCGCCAAATGTTACGAACCATTTTTGATGGGCATATGTTGCCCAGAAATTAGCTTTGCTTACATTATCGTTCAGCCATCCCCTGTAACACAAGAAACCGGTTAAATCCGAATATGTATTCTTCATGTAAGGATATTCCGTCTGTTGATTATCCAAACTTAGACCGATTTTATATGCATAGCCATACCCGCCTGAACTAAACTGCAAATCATTAAACCCAATCTCTTTTTCTATTGTCTTCTCCGTTGTTACGGATTCGCTACCATTCAAATATGAGTATGTATGCTTATATTCGAAATATCCGCTCTGGCTTTTAGCATCAAGTGTAGTATTAACATCCCTTGTGAACCCAAACGCATCGGTATATCTGGATTTCGGCATAGTTTCCCATTGAAACATTCCTGCACAGAAAAAGGATCTACCCTCAGATAGGATCATAATTACAAGTTTTAATGTTCCCTTATCTATCGTTTTCTGATTTCCTGTTGACGGAAAGAAATGATCCCCCCAATCAATATCCATCAAATCGACGCTCCGGTTTTCTTGAATTTTTTCTATATTTTCCTTTATCTTTTTTTCGTTTTCCGAGATTTTTTGTTTCTGCTCCTTTACGGCAACAGTGTAATCACTTTCAGTCACCTGTGAAAGTGTTCCGTCATCTTTCTGAACATAGAAATCAGTCTTTATCGAAATAGTTTCTGCACTGCTGATCTCATCAGAAAATCTATCCAACATCATCTTTTTCATTTTCGGTGACAATCCGAGTTTTTCGAGCCTGTTCTCCGCTGTTTTGTCACTACTCACAGATGAATCTTCGCTATTAAATTTTAATGTTTCGGTTATCGATAAATCATTTTGGGTGATGCTTTGGTTGGCGTTTACTGGAAGAATTACGAATGCAAATAGCAAAGAAATAATGGTTATAATTGATAAAAATCTTTTCATTCTTCAAACTCTCCTTTTACTTTATAAAATAGCGTTTTATGTCGACAAGCCTCACCTATTAACCGGCATTAAATCACCGACTTTCCAAAATCAATTATTGTATATCATTTATAAAAATCAATTAGCAAAAATATATTTCATATCAATATCGTCATCTGACAAATTAATTTTATCAAATTATATTTCCAATGTCAATACAAAAGACAATTATTTTTTGTATTGTGCATTTAATATGCAATGTTTGTTGACACATCTTTATTTTTTGCGCAATCTGTGCTCAACAAACGGCACATCGCGACCGACAAACAGGATTTCATCACAAGCTGCGTTCTTCTCGATTTATAAAATCTTTGAAAAATCGCGCCGTCATATGCACAATGGCTTGTAATTTCACTCTTTTTCTGTCATAATATATTTTAAGATACCGCACGGGTATCAATAAGGAAAGGACAATAAGCTTTATGGATAAGAAATGTGCTGTTATTCTCGCCGCCGGCGAAGGCACGCGAATGAAGAGCAAAAAGCCGAAGGCTCTCGCCGAGGTTCTGTTCGCGCCGATGATCGACTGGGTCATAGGCGCCGTAAAAGAAAGCGGCATAGACGACATATGCGTTGTTAAAGGCTTCGGCGCGGAATATCTCGACGCGCACCTTGCAGGCAGCTGCGAGACCGTGCTCCAGAGCGAGAGACTCGGAACGGGTCACGCCGTTTTGCAGGCGGGAAACTTTATTGAAAGCAACGGCGGCGATGTCCTCGTTTTAAACGGCGACGCTCCGTTCATCGACGCAAAAACAATATACGATGCACTCGCCCTGCACAAAAAAGAGGGCAACAGCGTCACCGTTATCTCTGCGGAGATAGACGATCCGACCGGCTACGGCAGGATAATCCGCTCGGCGGACGGCTCGGTTGAAAAGATAGTCGAACAGCGCGATGCGAACGCCGAAGAGGCGGCTGTAAGAGAAGTCAACTCCGGCGCGTTTTGGTTTGACGGCGAAGCTCTGATGCGCGCGCTCAACAGCCTCAACGCAAAGCGCGCGAGCGGAGAGAACACGAAGAAAGAGTTCTATCTGACCG
>ULXA01007743.1_pt1 | contig 13876 bp, 11 predicted proteins | sample 1960861 | NCBI WGS metagenome assembly ULXA01 (sample SAMEA4835827, study PRJEB28245) | human gut metagenome | biome: gut microbiome; material: fecal sample | place: Denmark | collected 2008
CAGGCTCGAACACGGCAACGGGAGTGAGTGCGCCCGTCCTGCCGACATTTATCTCTATATCAAGCAGTTTCGTTTCCTTTTCTTCGGGGGGATATTTGAACGCTACCGCCCACTTAGGCACCTTTGCGGTACTGCCGAGCTCGTTTCTGAGTTCAAAATCATCGACCTTTATGACCGCACCGTCAATATCGTAGGAATAACTCTGTCTGTTTTCGCCTATCTCCATAATGCGTGAAACGGCATCTTCGATATTATCAAAGGTCTTATAGCCGTCTATCACATTGAAGCCGAGCGACTTCATATAGTCAAGGCTCTCGCTGTGGCAGGCAAGCTCTCTGCCCTCGATACGCTGAAGATTGAATACGAATATATCAAGTCCTCTTGAAGCTGTCACCCTGCTATCCTTCTGCCGCAGTGAGCCTGCGGCGGCGTTACGGGGATTCTTAGCCGGCTGTTCATCGTTCTCAAGCTGTTTTCTGACCAGCTTTTCAAAGTCGGCTTTTGGCATATATACCTCTCCCCTGACTTCTATAAAGGGTATCTTTTCGCGAAGTACCATAGGTATTGACTTTATGGTTTTCAGATTTTTAGTGATGTCCTCGCCCACAAAGCCGTCGCCTCGTGTAGAGCCTCTTGTGAATATTCCGTCCTTGTATTCAAGCGAAACAGATAAGCCGTCTATCTTGGGTTCAACGCAGTATACAGCCTTGCCTACGGCTTTTTTCACACGCTCGTCAAATTCATACAGCTCGCCTTTTGAGAATACGTCCTGCAGGCTTCCCATCTGCACCTCGTGAGTTACCTTCTCGAATGTGTTGATGGCATATCCGCCGACGTGCTGTGTGGGAGAGCTTTCGGAAACAATTTCGGGATTTTCCGCTTCTATCTCCTTTATTCTTCTCATCAGCCTGTCGTACTCATCGTCCTCTATAGTAGGATCGTCAAGAACATAGTAGTTGAAATTGTGCTGTTCGGCTTGCTTGCAAAGCTGTTCGTATTCACTTTTTATCTGTTCTTTATCCATTGTAATTCCTTCCGTTTTCGGTTATTCATACGGCTCCGCCTCAAAGTCATTTATTGCATCGACAATATCTTTATCTTCGGATACCACATGAGTGAAGCTCTCCGGCACATTTCCGACAATGACCGTTTCGGCAATAAGAAAATCTCCGCTGACATCTGTTTGCACAGAATACATAGGTATGAATGCGGTAACGCTGACAGTTGTACGCATTATCATTCTGTGAAGCGTCTGGTTAATTCCTGCATCGGTAAACTCGCTTATAAACACTGCGTCGGCATAGCCCTTAGGCTCTACCTTCATTCTGACGGTAGGCCCTGAACCGTGAAAAAGCGGTATTCCGCTGAGTGTTCCGACAGTAAGGTCAACGTTTTCGGTTTCGCCTTTCATAAGCCTGTCGTTTATCTCGGTCAGCATATCGTTCTTAATGCGGTTTATCAGCTTGGTGTTGCTTTCGATGGAAGAAACTCTGCCGTCTGCGGTATAGCTGAGCTTTACAAGGGCGCTGTATCCGGCATCCTCTCCAAGCTCTGTAAGACGTTCGTTTATCGCATCGTCTATAAGGCTCACAGTTACCGCCCTCGAATTGTATTCGCACACGTTCATTATATTAGGTCTTATCATAAGCTGAAGCATTCCGGCAAAGCCGAGAAGAATAAAAGCCGCACCGATAAGTTTAAGCCCGAGCCTGCGTCTGAATTTCGATAAATCTCTTTTCATAAAATCACCCGTTCAAATATAATACTATATTCTGAGCGGGCGGATTTTATGATATTGATTACTTCATCTTATAGAATGCCGTAAATGCCTTATACGCCATATAAACGTCATTTTTTGCGGTAAGCTCATACGGTGCGTGCATTGAAAGCACGGGAACGCCGACATCTATCGTATCAATGTTAAGGTTTGCGATATAAGCCGCAACAGTTCCGCCGCCGCCGAAATCCACCTTGCCAAGCTCGCCTGTCTGCCATACGACATCGTTCTTGTCAAGCATATTGTGGATAAGTCCGACATACTCGGCGCTTGCGTCACTTGTACCAGACTTTCCTCTTGCGCCGGTGTACTTTGTGACAACAATGCCCTTGTTTACAAATGAGCAGTTGTTACGCTCGTAGCCGTCGGGGAATGTGGGATCGTAAGCCGCATTTACATCGGCTGAAAGGCAGCGTGTGGCGGAAATTACCGTTCTTCCGTCACTGCCCATATTCTCGGCTAAATCGTAAAGGAAGAACTTGAGATATGCCGAGCGTAAGCCTGTGTTGCCGTCACTGCCTGTTTCTTCCTTGTCGGTAAGAACGCAGACGGCGGTCTTTTCGGGAACGGCTTTCATATCAATAATTGCGGTAAACGCAGTGTATGCGCAAACTCTGTCGTCCTGTCCGTATGCGCCGACAAGACTTCTGTCAAAGCCGACATCCTTTGCCTTGAAGGCAGGAACGCATTCAAGCTCCGCACTTAAGAAATCCTTTTCAACTATGCCGTATTTCTCGAAAAGGATATTCAGCAGATTGAGCTTTACCTTTTCGCTTATCTTATCATCTCTGAAAGGTCTTGAGCCAACGAGGATATTCAGCTCCTCGCCCTTTATCAGCTTTGTTGCGGGGCGCTTGTACTGCTCTTCCGCAAGGTGAGGCAGAAGGTCGGTCACAACAAACACGGGGTCTCCCTCGTCCTCGCCTATTCTTACCATTACCTTGCTTCCATCGGCTCTTACTATCACACCGTGCAGTGACATAGGAACTGTAGGCCACTGATATTTCTTGATACCGCCGTAATAATGCGTCTTGAAGTATCCCAGCTCATCGCTTTCATAAAGCGGATTCTGCTTTAAGTCAAGTCTGGGGGAATCAATGTGTGCGGCAGTGAGATTTACGCCGTTTGAAATATCGCTCTTGCCGATAACGGCTAAGATTACCGCCTTTTCTCTGTTGAGGACGTATATCTTATCTCCTGCCTTGTACTGAGCCTTCTTGTCGAAGGGCTTGAAGCCTGCTTTTTCAGCCATAGCGACAGCGGTTGCGGCAGCCTCACGCTCGGTTTTTCCTGCGTCAAGAAATTTCTTGTAGCCCTCGCAGTATTTGTCTGCCTTTTTTTCTTCCTGCTCGCTCATAACAAGCGTTGCGTGTTTTTTTACATAGAACAGTTTTTCCTTGAGCTGTTCTGCCTGTGATTTCTTTTCAGCCATTTTTCTTTGCCTTCCTTTATTTTTTATAAAGCCTGCAATAAGTATCGTAGGCATTTGTTATCTTGTCAACATAGTGCGCCGTGTCGGGATTCGGAATATCGGTCAGTATGCCGTTTTTTGTATATCTGCTGTCCTCAAGCCATGATGAAACACTGCCCGAACCTGCGTGATATGCGGCGGCCACCTCGCCCAGTTCCCCGAAGGTGTCGGTAAGATAACCGAGCAGAAAACAGCCGTAACGGATATTATCCTCGGCGTTGTACATATTATCGAAGGTCATATCGGGGTCGTTTTCCTCGTCCAGCTTATATCTTATCCACTCAAACGTTTCGGGCATTATCTGCATAAGCCCTCTTGCACCGAGATAGGACTCGGAGTTTTCGTTGAATCCGCTTTCAACGCATATAAACGAGTATACTGCATACTTATCCAGCTTATACTGCGAAGAATAGCGATCGACAAGGTCACTGTAAAGCATAGGATGGGTGGAACGTTCATATTTATCCGCACCGAAGAACACTCCGAATACCGCCAGTGTCACTGCGACAAGACAGACGAAGGTTATTATCAGCGGTTTTCCGCCCGTATTCTTGCGTTTTTTCTTAGTTGCCATTTATTATCTTTCTTGCTAAGGCATCGGCTTTTGCTTTAAGCGTATCAATATCGCCGTTATTTTCAATGCAGAAATCACTTTTGCTTTTGTAATATTCCGCATCGTGCTGTGAGCCGAGCCGTTTTTCAGCACTTTCTCTTGTTATATTGTCACGCAGCATTATACGCTGTATCGACTTTTCCTTGTCGCAGGTAACGCTGATTATTCCGTCACATATAAAATCTATGCCGCTTTCAAAAAGCGTCGGTGCGTCAAGCAGTACAAAGTGCTTATCCGTATTACCGCACATTGAGATAACCTCGTAGGTTATGTAAGGATATATCGTATTGTTGAGCAGGGCGAGTTTATCGCTGTGCGAAAAAACGATATTGCCCATTGCCCTGCGGTCAAGCTCTCCGTCCTTAGTGATAACGCTGTCGCCGAAAAGGCGGTGCAGTTTATCAAGGCAGGGTCTGCCTTTTCTTACGACCTCACGGGCGAGCCTGTCGCAATCAATTATTAAAAAACCTGCACTTTCAAAGCTGTCGCATACTGTGGATTTTCCCGCACCGGACATACCGGTAAGTCCGTATATCTTCATCATTTTGTTCCTGCTCAAAGTATTATTGTCTTGAATGCCGCCGCACGAAGAAGCCTGTTATATACGGCAGTTCCCACGCCAGTTTTTTCGGGGCAACGGACATAAGCACGCTTTGCTCCGAGCTCATCGGTCTTGCGCAGTACCGCAAACAGATTGTGTGCCTGCTCCTGCGCTGTGTTTCCGTAGGATATAGTAGGTACTTCTATGCCCCCCTTTTCGCTGCCGAAAATCACGCCGTATGTGCCGCCGTCATTCTTGCTGTTCAAAAATTCAGCCAGCTTCTCATCGCTGTCGGTTTCAATAATAGTTATGTCGGCTTTGGGCGAATAATGCTTGTACTTAACTCCCGGAGAAATTACTTTTTCGTTTTCATCGGGCTTTGCGAATACATTCTTGTCGGTTTCTGTCTTTGCAAAGCGGCTGAGCATTTCGGCTGTTATTACACCGGGTCGCAGTACCTTTATGCCCGTTCCGCCGTCCGTAAAGCAGATAACAGTGCTTTCGACACCGTTTTTACATTCGCCGCCGTCTATTATCAGCGGTATTCTGCCGTTCATATCGGCATAGACGTGCTGTGCCGTTGTCGGACTGGGGCTTCCCGACAGATTTGCAGACGGAGCGGCAAGAGGAACGCCGCACATTTTAATTAGATTCAGAGTATCCTCGTTGTCGGGCATTCTGACCGCAACTGTATCAAGCCCTCCGCTTGTCGTATCGGGAACTATATCCTTCTTCGGAAAAATCATCGTCAGCGAACCGCTCCAGAAATGCTCGGCAAGGGTAAGTGCAAGAGGGGGAATCTCCTTTACCGAATTTTTCAGCATATCAAGGTCGCAGATGTGGATAATCAGCGGATTGTCCTGCGGTCTGCCTTTAGCTTTGAATATCTTTGCACACGCATCGGGGTTATATGCGTCTGCCGCAAGGCCATATACCGTTTCGGTCGGTATCGCAACGACCTCGCCCTTCTTTATAAGCTCTGCCGCCTCGCACAATACCTCGTATGACGGCTTCTTTATCTCTGTCTTCAAAAAAAGTCACCTTATCTCTGTTAATCGTTGCCGCCTGCCGCCAGCTTTGCGGTTCTGTCGGCAATCGCCAGTGCGTCAAACACCTCATCGCAGTCGCCGTTCATAAACTGCTCCAGCTTGTACAGCGTAAGTCCTATTCTGTGGTCGGTAACACGGCTCTGAGGATAGTTATATGTTCTGATTCTCTCGGAACGGTCGCCTGTGCCGACCTGTATCTTACGTTCAGCCGCTATCTTGCTGTTCTGCTCGTTCAGCTTTGCCTCATACAGCTTGCTGTACAGCATCTTCATAGCCTTGTCCTTGTTCTTGTACTGGCTTCGCTCCTCCTGACACTCTACAACTACTCCTGTAGGGTGGTGGATTATTCTTATGGCGGATTCGGTCTTGTTGATATGCTGACCGCCTGCTCCGCTTGAACGGTAGGTCTGGAATTCAAGGTCGGCGGGATTTATCTCAACATCAACTTCTTCAACTTCGGGCAGTACCGCAACTGTTATTGTTGATGTCTGTATTCTGCCCTGAGCCTCAGTTTCGGGTACACGCTGAACACGGTGAACGCCGCTCTCGTACTTCAGCTTTGCGTACACTCCCTCGCCCTCGACCGAAAAGCTGATTTCCTTATATCCGCCAAGCTCTGTGGGGTTGGAGCTTATCACTTCTGTTTTCCAGCCTTTAGTCTGTGCATACATTGAATACATTCTGAACATTGAGTTTGCAAAAAGTGCCGCTTCTTCTCCGCCTGCACCGCCTCTTATCTCAATAATAACGTTCCTGTCATCATCGGGGTCCTTCGGCAAGAGGAGAATCTTAAGCTCGTCTGTATACTCGTCCATTAGCTTTTTATTGCTCTCGTACTGCTCCTGCACTATTTCCTTGAAGTCCTTGTCAAGTCCGCCGTCAGACAGCATCTGCTCTGCTTCTTCAAAATCGCTGCGGGCGGTCTTGTACATTCTGTACTTTTCGATTATCGGAGTCAGGTTCTTAAGCTCCTTCATCAGACTCTTATACTGCTCCTGATCGTTTATCACGTTTATATCCGTCAGCTTTTCGTTTATTTCATCGAAACGCTTTTCTGTTATTTCAAGTTTTTCTGTCATTATCTGTTCTCCGTTTCACGTTAAAAATCAAAATAGTATCTTTGTAAAACAAACGCTATTTCTCCTCTTCAACGGCATTGCGGATAACCGATTTTATCTTTTTCTCGCACTTTGAGCGGGGCGTCATGAATTCACGTCCGCAACCTGTGCATTTCAGCTTGAAATCAGCACCGATACGAAGAACAAGCATTTCCTTGCTTCCGCAGGGGTGTTCCTTTTTCATTCTGAGAATATCTCCGACCTGTATATCCATTGTTCCGCTCCTTTCATCCGATATATAATTTATTGTACCACATCTAAAGTAATTTTGCAATTGCTGTGGCTGTTTTTTTGCTTTTTATGAATATATTTTCAATTAAAAGCGACATTATCAACTTATCTTTCGGATTCCTGCTTTTAGTAACACCGTTTTTACTGTTTTGCACAAAAAGCACTTGATTTTCATGTCGATAAATGTTATAATTTTTGCAATATATCAGCAGATAATCAGAATGATATATCGGGGAGGGATGCCCTTTGAAATCAATCAGAAATAAGTTCGTACTGATTATGATAGGCTGTATTCTGATATGCTCGTTTGCTATAAGCGCTATCGGCATTTTAGGCATCGACAACATTTCAAACGAAAACTCGGAAACGATAATGAAGCTGCAGGCATCGACCAGCGCTCAGAGCCTTGAAAAGCTGTTTTCCTCGGTGGAGCTTGCGATGAATACCTGCAATGACTACGCAGTAAGCCGTTTTGACAGCATAGAGAAGTTCAAAAACGACCCTGATACACTTGAGCGTTATAACGATTCTGTCGGTCAGCTTATAAAAAATGTACTTAACAATACCGATGCCGCCATCAGCGGATATATCCGTTACAATCCAGAGCTGAAGCTATCTTCCGACGGAGTATTCTGGGTAAAGGACAGTGAAAAAATAGTCGCACATCAGCCGACACCCATAGAAGCATACGACAAGGATGACGCTGAGCACGTTGCGTGGTATTACGAGCCGCTCAAAGCCAAAAAACCGGTCTGGATAGATCCGTACATAAATAAGAATCTGAACGATATAAAAATGATCTCATACGTTATTCCGCTCTTTGACGAAAACAAAACTGCGGTAGGCATTATAGGTATGGATATTGCTATGAGCCGTATAACAGCTATGGTAGACGAAATAAAGCTGTACGATACAGGCTATGCTTTCCTTTGCGACAGCAAGGGTGATATGGTATACCACAACCGTTATCCGAACGGAATGACGCTTGAGGAAATAAAGAAAAACAGCTTGTTTACATTCATTGACGACAACTACAGCGGCGAACAGGCAGGAGATGTCATCAATATCCGCAATAGCGAAGGCGAAAAAAGAAAACTGTGCGCAAAATTTCTCTCCAACGGTATGGCGGTCGTAATCTCCGTTGCCGATAAGGAGATAGGCAGGAAACGTATCTCGGTAATGATACAGGACGCATTTGCCGTTGCTGTTGTGCTTATAGTTACCTCTTTACTTACCTTCAAGTTTACGAGCATTATAGTAAAGCCGATAAAGCATCTTACCGAAGTTTCCAAAAAGATTGCGGCAGGCGACCTTGACGTTGAGATAGAATGTAAGACAAAAGACGAAATAGGCGTACTTGCCTCAAGGTACAGCGATACCGTAAAAATGCTTAAGAAGTATATCGACAAAATCAACAAGCAGGCTTACACCGACGCTGCGACCGATGTCGGAAACAAGGCCGCCTATCATGACGCAGTACAGCGTATAGACAAGATGAGCCAACACGCAAACGGCGATTATGCCATTTTTGTAATGGATATAAACTATCTCAAGATGTACAACGACAAATACGGTCACGAATTCGGAGATATGCTGATCTCGGACGCAAGTACGATAATCAAGAGAGTTTTCGGTGATTACAATATTTACCGTATAGGCGGCGACGAATTTACGGTAATCATAAATTCCCCGGGAAATGATTTGTGCGAACAGCTTGTCAAACGCTTCAAGCAGGAACAGGAGCTGTTCAACCGTAATGCAAGGCATTATGAGCTGGGTGTCCGTATTGCCGTAGGATATGCGGTGAACGATGCGACCGACGGGGATTATGCAGATGTATTCAACCGTGCGGACAGAAAGATGTATCTTGATAAGCAGGAAATAAAGAAAACCGCCCGTGCAACAGATTATGTTGACAACAGATAAAATACAATAAGTTAAAGCTCCGGAAGAATGCCGGAGCTTTCAGCTTGTAGAAAAAGTCTGTTTTTTAAAACAAACTTCTAACTTACTATCCCTATCCCCCTGCCCCCTTTCCCCCGGAAAGGGGGAGAATACGGGGACTGGCGTCCCTGCGACCTGCCTTGGGGCTACGCCCCAAACCCCATTTTTATCAACGATAGAAGCTTATCGACAGTCTGAAAGCTCCGGGAGAATGACCGGAGCTTTTTCATATCCCGACAGCAGTACACTATCGGTAGCAGGTACAGCTTTTTATCTTTCTGACACTGTAGCTGTCATCATCCGCAATATCCGCATAAATGCCGTCGCCCGTGCTGAATTCTCCCGAAATAATACCGTCTGAAATCATGTTGCGGACGTTCTTGTCTATCAGCTTTGCTATAGGTCTTGCACCTTCGTTTCTGCTCTTTGCTTCGGCGCATAACTTTTCTGACAGCCTTTCGCTCCACGAGAAAGCTATACCCTGCCTTTCGCACTGCTTTGAAAGCTCTGAAAGCATTTTTTCGCATATCAGCTTATATTCTGCGCAGGACAGCTCATTGAATACGACCACCTCGTCCACCCTGCCGAGAAATTCGGGACGGAAGTATTTTTCAAGTTCTCCCTTTACAAGTCCCGAAATTTCCTCCTGACGTTGCTGTATGCCGAATCCGAGCCTGCTCTTGCCTTTTGCGATAAGGGTGCTTCCGATGTTGCCGGTCATTATTATCACGGTATTCGTAAAATCGACTGTTCTTCCGCCGGAATCGGTAAGTCTGCCGTCATCAAGCACCTGAAGCAGAATGTCGAAAACATCTGGGTGCGCTTTTTCTATCTCATCGAACAAAACAACGCTGTAAGGCGATTTTCTCACTCTGTCTGTAAGCCTGCCTCCGTCCTCATAGCCGACATAGCCCGCAGGTGCGCCTATCAGCTTTGAAACTGAATGCTTTTCGCTGTATTCCGACATATCAAATCTTATAAGTGCTTTTTCTGTGCCGAAAAGCGCTTTTGCAAGCTCCTTACAGCACTTGGTCTTGCCTACTCCTGTCGTACCTAAAAATATGAACGAGCCGACAGGTCGGTGTTCGTCAGAAAGCCCGGAGCGACCTCTCCTTACTGCTTTTGCTACCGCTCTGACGGCTTTTTCCTGACCTATAACATTTTCGGACAGCGTTTTTTCAAGGCAGGCGAGCCACTTCGTTGTATCATTGCCGTTATACCTTACTGGGATACCGGTATACTGCGTTACCACATCTGCTATATCGTCTGCTGTAAGGGTCGCAGTATATCCGCCGTTATTTGCACAAAGCGTTTTTTCCTGCTCTCTGAGTTTCAGCGCAAGTGCGAAATCCTTATTGTTTATCGCCCGTATTTTTTCATCGGACAGCTCCTTCAGCTTTTTGCCGATGCTGTCTTCTCCGCTTCGGCTGAGCCTTATTTTTGCCGAGCCTTCGTCAATAAGGTCAATAGCCTTGTCGGGCAGGAAGCGGTCGTTTATATACCTTACTGACAGACCGACAGCGGCGGAAATAGCCTCATCGGTTATCTTCACTTTATGATAGCTTTCGTAGCGGCAACGCAAGCCGTTGAGAATGGTGACGGTTTCTTCTTCCGTAGGCTCATTTACGGTGACGGGCTGAAGTCGTCTTTCCAGTGCGGGATCTTTTTCGATATACTTCTTATACTCGGCATTTGTCGTGGCACCTATAAGCCTTATCTCTCCCCTTGCCAGCATCGGCTTGAGAATATTCGCCGCATCTATCGCACCCTCTGCCGCACCTGCTCCGACTATATTGTGTATTTCGTCGATAAAAACGATAATGTTGCCGTCGTTTCTTATTTCATCAAACACACGCTTGAGCCTTTCCTCAAAATCGCCTCTGTATTTTGCGCCTGCAAGCATAGACGTGATGTCAAGCATATATATCTTTTTCGTTTTCAGCTCATCGGGTACGTTACCGCCTGCAATTCTCATCGCAAGGCCCTCCGCAATGGCGGTCTTTCCCACTCCTGCCTCGCCTACAAGGCAGGGGTTGTTTTTCGAGCGTCTTAAAAGTATTTCTATAACACGGTTCGTTTCACGTTCACGGCCAAAGCACGGATCTATTTTCCCTTCCTGTGCAAGCATTGTAAGATTCCTGCCGTATCCCGAAAGTGCGGATGGCAGTACGCTGCCGTTTCTTTTACCCTGCGGAGTATTTTTCTGCATATCCGCTCCCTGATCCAGCACAGCCTCACCCGAAATGCCCATTTCGTGCAGGAACACCGAAGCATAGCACTCATTGTCACGCATTATGGCACGAAGTATATGATCTGTTCCTGCGGCGGTTTTGCCTGCGTTTCTTGCTATCATCACGGCGCTTTCAAGTATCCTCCTGCTTCTCGGGGTGAAGTCGGATACGGTAAGCTGTGTGGGAAGCCCTTTTCCGATAAGGGCATTTATCCGTGACGCTATAGAATTGCAGGTCACTCCGCTCTGGCGAAGTACCGTATAAGCCACACCGCCGTTACTGCCGCACAAGCCGTAAAGTATATGCTCGCTTCCGACATAAGTGTGTCCCATGCTCATGGCACAGGTAAGCGCACAATTGAGCGCATCGTTAGCCTTGTCTGTAAATCCGTTGAATTCCATACTATGACCGCCTTTCTCATATACAATTATAGGCGGATATTTCCGGTTTAATCACAAAACCACAGCGTTACAGCAAAAACAAAAGTAACACATTTCAGCCGCCGGCATATTATGTACTATGAGCAACGCTCAAACGGCTTAGCTCAAATAAAACAACGGAGGAAACATATCATGTTCTGTTCAAACAACTCTTGCTGGTGGATCATTCTTATCCTCTTATTCGTATGCTGCGGCGGATGCGGAAACTGCGGCGGCGGTTGTGCAAACAACGACTGCGGCGGCGGATGCGGATGCGGCAACAACTGCGGAGGCTGTGGCTGCTGATTCCCATACAGCAAAGGGAGCTCCATCGGGGCTCCCGATTTTTTTGTGAAAAATAAACAAGGCGGAGTTTTATCCCTTGTGCAAAATTATCTAAATATAATCTAGTAAAAAAATCGGAAAATGAGTATAATTATAAGGATAAAGGTAGATTTTATTATAAAGAAGGAGACTTGACGTTGAAAAGAGAAGATTTAAGGAATATAGCGATCATCGCACACGTTGACCACGGCAAGACGACACTGGTCGATGAAATGCTGAAGCAGGGCGGTGTATTCCGTGACAATCAGGAAGTTGAAGACAGAGTAATGGACAGCAACGCACTCGAAAGAGAGCGTGGAATCACGATCCTTGCGAAGAATGCCGCCGCACACTATAACGGCGTTAAGATCAACATAGTAGATACTCCCGGACACGCCGATTTTTCGGGCGAGGTTGAGCGTATATTGAAGATGGTAAACGGCGTACTGCTCCTTGTTGACAGCTTTGAGGGTACAATGCCCCAGACAAGATTCGTTCTTCAGAAGGCGCTTGAGCTTGGACTCAAGGTAATAGTTGTAGTAAACAAAACAGACCGTCCCGACGCCAGAAACAAGGAAGTTGTGGACGAAGTGCTAGAGCTTCTGCTTGACCTTGACGCTTCGGATGAACAGCTTGACAGCCCTGTTATCTTCTGCTCGGGCAGAAACGGTGTAGCATCATATTCACCCGATGTTATGGGCGAAAACTTCAAGCCGCTGTTCGACAAGATAATAGAACACATTCCCTGTCCCGAGGGCGACCCCGACGGCGATTTACAGCTGCTCGTTTCATCCATCGACTACAATGATTATGTAGGCAGAATTGCGGTGGGCAGAATCGAAAGAGGTACGATAAAGCAGAACCAGGAAGTTATGGTATGCGACTACAACGGCTCGCACAAGCCCTTCAAGTCAAAGGTAGTAAGCCTTTATACATTTGAGGGTATGAACAAGGTACCCGTTACAGAGGCTACTATCGGTGATATTGTATGCTTATCGGGTATCGAGGGCATTACTATCGGTCAGACTATCTGTGCGGTAAATAATCCCGAACCTCTGCCGTTTGTAAAAATAAGCGAACCGACAGTCGAAATGACATTCTCGGTAAACGACAGCCCGTTTGCAGGCAGAGAGGGCAAGTTTGTTACCTCACGTCAGATAAGAGAGCGACTTTACAAGGAGCTTTTGAAGGATGTATCGCTGAGAGTTACAGACAGCGAAAACTCAGATGCTTATAACGTAGCAGGCAGAGGCGAAATGCACCTTTCGATACTTATCGAAACGATGCGCCGTGAAGGTTATGAGCTTTCGGTCAGCACGCCCCGTGTACTTTTCAAGGAAATTGACGGCGTAAGATGCGAGCCTATCGAACGTCTGCTGATAGATGTACCGGACAACTGTGTCGGCTCGGTTATGGAAAAGATGGGCGTAAGAAAGGCAGAGCTTGTTCATATGCAGCCCATAGGCAACAGAACAAGAATAGAGTTCCTTATCCCCTCAAGAGGATTATTCGGTTACAGAAGCGAATTTATGACAGATACAAAGGGTGAAGGCGTACTGAATACAGTATTCGACAGCTACCGTCCTTATATGGGCGAAATCCCCACCAGAACGGTCGGCTCGCTTGTTGCGTTTGAATCGGGTACGGCGATGGCTTACGGTCTGTTTAACGCACAGGAAAGAGGCACTCTGTTCATAGATGCAGGCGTTCCCGTTTACGAGGGAATGGTTGTCGGAGTTTCTCCGAAGGCAGGCGATATTAACGTTAACGTGTGCAAGAAAAAGCACCTTACAAATACAAGAGCCAGCGGCAGTGACGACGCATTAAGACTTATCCCATATAAGAGAATGAGCCTTGAGGAAAGCCTTGAATTTATTAACGATGACGAGCTTGTCGAGGTAACTCCCAAGACAATAAGAATCAGAAAGAAGATTCTTGATAACGATCTTCGTGCAAAGGAAGACGCTAAGAGAAAAAAACAGAACGCTTAAAACGGATATAGCAAAAGCTGTGGTTTCGATTATGAAACCACAGCTTCTTTTTATGCTTAAACACTGTGCGGAAAATTATACGTAAAAAGCAAAAACGCCGTGAATATTTCCACGACGAATTTTCTGGAGCGGATTACGAGGCTCGAACTCGCTACCTCCACCTTGGC